>SAMEA3663036__coassemble_313_pt1 | contig 23540 bp, 27 predicted proteins | sample SAMEA3663036__metabat2_low_PE_036 | metagenome-assembled genome bin SAMEA3663036 (sample SAMEA3663036) | pig gut metagenome | biome: pig gut; feature: pig-associated habitat; material: faeces | place: France | collected 2012 | reverse complement strand
AACAACTTTTTTTTGGAATAGAAAAATGTTTTGCCATTTTTTTTGCGGGTGTTCTGTTTTTACACTGTAAAGTTACTAAAAATAAGCGACTTACGCAAATTTTTCGTGTTAAAAAAGTGTCGGGTTCTGCTGTTTTTTCGCGGCTTCGCGTTGCTCTATTTTCTTCAGTTCGGCGTTGTAGGGTATGGTCAGATATTCGTAAAAAGTGGTGCGGCTGATGTGAAAACGGTCGCGTATGTAGTGCTTGTAGATGTACTCGTTGAACAGGCCGCGGTTGGCGTGTTCGAGATAAACCTCGTTCACCTCGCGCACGCGCTGCAGAAAGTATTTTTTCGTGTAAGCCATAAACTTTGAAAATGGGGAATGGAAAATTGAAAATTGATAATGGATAATGGAAAATCAGGGATAGCAGCCTTCGTAGGGGTTGGTGTTGTCGGGTTCGCAGTATGCCGACACGGTGATGGTGCCTTTCACGTGCTTGGCTACGCGTCCGCTGCCTTCGCACACGGGGCATACGGGAGCCACCTGTGCGTTGTAGCCACCCACCACAAAGCCGGCACCGCGGCAGTTGCGGCAAATATCTATTTTGGTGTAGTCGAATGTTCTTGTTTTCATAATGGATAATTGAAAATTGAAAATGGAAAATGGAAAACAACATCGGGCGAGTTGCGGGATTTTTATTCCGACCTCATTCTGTCGGTTTATCCGATGCTGTTTTCATAGTGCAAAGTGTTTAGTGCATAGTGCAAAGTGATAAGTTGTCAGTCCTCTTCGCTTTTTGGTTCGACGTAGAAAGTTTCGTCCTGCACGACGGTGATGCCGCAGTGTGCCATGGCGTCGAACATGCCTTCGGTGTCGCGTTCGGCGAGCAGACGGTCTTTGGCTATCTCTTCGGTGGTGCGTACGAACGCCGGCAGAAACTCGCGCACGAGTTGCAGCGCGCTTGCCCATGTAAAGCCTTTCAGGGTTTTCAGTTTGGGCGTGCCTGTGCGGAATCCGATGGTGCCGTGTGCCATGTCGAGGCTCTTTTTCTTGGTGAAGAGTTCGGCTTTGTTCTCCACGGCGAATGCTTGCAGCACATCGAATGCCTGCGTGCGATCGGCGTCGAGTGCGGTGAGCCGGTCGGCGTACCGTTCGCGCAACTTGGCGCATTGCAGTTCGATGTCGGCGTTGATTTTTGCAATTTGTGCATCGGCTTTTGCGTACTGTGCAAATGCCTCGTTGGCCTGTTCTTGGCCGATGCCCTGCATGAGGGTCTTTTTTTGTCTTGTTGCCATAGTTTTAACTAATTAAAAATTGATAATTGAAAATTGAAAATTGAAAATTAAAAATGGAAAACAACCGCGGGCGAGTTCCAGACGCTTTTATTCCTTACGACCTCGTTCTGTCGGTTTATCCACGATGTTGTTTCCATAATTGTTAAGTGTTTAGTGTTAAGTGTAAAGTGTTAAGTGTTAAGTTGTTTAATGGAATACTGCGAGTATTGCGGTATCGGTGATTGCCGTTACCTCATAGTCTGCGAGCGTCCCTTTCATACCCTGTTTGAAGGAGAAGAGCGCGTCTTCAAGGTCGGCTCCCGCCACAAGTAAATCGGTAAGGTCGCGTTTCTCTGTCCCGATGCGCTCGTTTATCGTGATAAACGCCACACGAACTTTCCACCACCGCGAGGCGGTATCAGAACCGAACACATCTGCGATTTTCGCTTTCTTCACTGCGTAAACCGTGAAATCGCCGCTGATATATGGGCGCATTTCCTCTGTAATTCGTGCCTCTGCTTCCGCGAATGAGAGCGCATTAACCAAATAATGTTCATTTACTTTCTTCTTGGCTCCGTTTTCCATAACCTTGTCGTAACGGAGTTTTGTTTCAATCCATTGTGCCATAATTGTTTAGTTTAATGTGTTAAGTTGTTTAATGGTTTAAGAGTTTTTTGGCCGTTTGCAGGTCGATATGCACGCCGACGGCCTCGTGTTGTTTGTGTACGGGCATTCGTGCCTGACAAAGCTCGATGAGGAGTTCGTTGCGTCGGCGGACGTACCGCTCAAAGTCCTTGCCATTGGCCATGAACGTAGCAATTGCTTTTGTGCAATCGCTGAGGTCGGCTTCTATCATCTGTTTCGTTCGTGCCATGGTGGATTATGCTTGTGCGGTTATTGTTGGCATTTTTTGCAAAATGAGCGTGTCGGTCATGGCATCAACCTGATGCAGGTCTGCAGTGCGGCGTTTGAAAGCGTTGTAAAGGCTTTTCAGTCGGTCGGTGCCGATGCGGTTGAAGTTTTCCGCTTGTGCGGCACGGCAAGCCACGGCTTTTATTTCGGGCAGGTTGCCGCCGCGGTGTCCCATGGCACGCAGATATTGGTCGATGGCAGCAATGAGGCGTTTACGCCAGCGATCGGCCTCGTCGGTGTTTACCACCGCCCGATAGAGCGTGTCGCATAGTTCGGTGAGTTCGTACACATTCAACTCTTTGGCACTCTCCACACCGTATGCCGATAGCAGTGCGAGGCGTTCTTCGTCGTTCACGCCGCCCCGACGGAGCAAAGCGTGGTATTTGCGCAGAAGCGCGTTTTTCTGTTTGTCCATAAATGTCTGCATAGTATTATCCCCAATATTGTTTTGCTCCTTTTTCCCAAATCACATACTCCGCGCCGCCGCCGAAACGGCTTTGAGGAATCGCCTTGTAACCCTCGACGAATATCTTCACGAAAGCGTCGTACTTCACGCTCTTGCCGACTTCGCCTTTCGGCTCGCGTCCATCGGCATGGCTTACGAAGATGAACAGCCTATTGCGGAAGGTGTCGCGCAGTGTCTTGTACTCGGAGTATTTCAGCCCTGTGTATTGCAGGCTGTCGATGATGACGACCTGCGGGGCACGCTGCTTTTTCAGCCTTGCGACGAGTTCCGCCATCGGTTCCTTGTCGAGCAGAACGAAGTTACGCTTCGCGTCCGCCATTCCGACTTCCTCAATGGCGTTCTGCATCGAGAGCGACAAGCCTTCTTCAAGGCTGTCGTATGCCACACGGACGAACTTCGACAGATATTTTGCCAGTTGCAGAGCGAAGCGTGTCTTTCCGTTCGCGCTTCCGCCCCACACAATCCACGAGCCTGTAAGTTCCGGCTGGCCGATGGCTTCAAGCCATTTGCCTTCGAACGGCAGCGTGTGCGCCTTGTACTTTCGTATGTCCTTTATCGTAAGGGCTCGTTTTTTCATCTTTCAAACGGTGTTTAATCAGCCTTTAAAGTCCTCTTTTTGGCAATGGCGTGCACACGGCGTTTCACACGGCGCAGGTCGCTTTCGCAGTCGGCAATGATTCCGTCGATGTCCTTGCTGTCAACGATGCCGTTCGCTTCGCAGATGGCCGCTATGTCAGCGGCCGACACCCCCTTTAGCGGTACGCATTTCCGTCCGAGCCGGCTCCATATCTCGTTGTAGCCTTTTTTGTTCAGCTTGATGCCGCGATTGATGCGTTTCTCCAAGTGATTGGTTGCGCAAAGCACAATACCGCACTCGTCCTCGAGGTGGTTGTACAGCGTGATGAAGAAGTAAAGCACTTGGTCTGACAGCTTGTCGGCTTCGTCAAGTATCAGCAGCGGCGTTTCCTGCATTTTCAGCGTGCGCACCGCCTCGTGCATCATCTCGCCGACGGTGAACCCGGTATAGTCACGCCCCATGGCGGTAAGCAGTTCGGTGAGGAATAGCTTGCGGTTCCAATACTCGTTGCAGCAGAGCAGATACACCTGTCTGTGCATGGCCGTGTACTGCTTGCATGCGAATGTCTTGCCCGTGCCGGCATCGCCTGTAATGGCCATCACAAGGCTGTTTTCCTTCACGTCGTCAAGCAGTGCCATCATGCGGCGGTAGTCGTTCGTTTCCACGGCTTCCCACTTCTCGTCTTTGTAGCCGATTTGTGCAGCCACGTTGCGCCACATATCGTCTTTGATAAGTTCCCAATTGCCGTTCAGCATCTGGCTGATGGTAGCCGCCGACACGTTTTTAATACTGTTTGCGGCCTTGTTTTGGCTCTCGTAGCGTTCGCAGTAGGTGCGGAGCGCATTTGCAATTTGTTGTTTTTTGATACTTTCCATTTTCGTACTTATTTATGAAATTAAACCATTAGTATTCGTCCAAAAGGTCGTTTGTGTCAAACACGTTGTCGTTGCTTATGTCCAGATGCAGGCGTTCCTTGTTGCGCTGATCTTTGTGCTGGCCTCGGCTGTCGCATATCATCAGCTTCTGCAGGGTGTCGAGTTCCTTGTTGTGCGCCATCAGTTCCGCCGTATGCTCCATATATCCGCCGAGCGTGCCGGCAATGTCTTTTTCCTGTTTCTTGTTGAAGTCCAGCACGCGGCGCAGCTGCTCGTAGTCGCCCTCTTTGCGTTCGATGAGTGCCATCGGCTGCACGTATTTTTCCTCGAGCATGAAGCGCAGGCTCTCGTCCTCGTTCACCGCCAAGGCGCGGCTTAGGTCGTCGGGGTCGAAGCGAACTTCCCAGCGTACACTTGCATGATTGCGGAAAGCAGGGTCGAAACAGTCGAACGTGCGCTTCACTCCGCCGATGGTGATGTTCAGACCGCTGCCTTGCAACAGGTTGCGGTTGCCTGTCGTCGCCCCGAACAGCATCAGATATTGGTCGTAAGAGAGCGGGAAACGGTTTTCCGACGGCATTTCGTTGAAAAGCGACACGTATTTGTCGCGCAGTTCCGCACGCTCCGCCTCGATGAACGTGATAATCTGACGGCACGCGCCATCGAAGTCGGGGAAGTTCTTGCGGTACTTGTTCAGGAAGTCGCTGTTCGGCTGCAATTCCTTGCGGCTGGTTACGCCGAAGCCCGACCAGTTCGGTTGCAGTTGGCAGTACTTTTTGTTGAAGTATTTGAACCACGGCTCGATGGTTTTTGCCTTGGCGTTCCGCACCTGTGCCGGAGTCGCCTTGTCTGCCATCTGCATATAGACAGGCATCATTTTCTTTATGGCGTAGTTGTCCGATTGTAGTTGCGCCGTGCGGTACATCTGCCCGAAAAGGCTTTCGGTGTGTTTGGCGGCGTTGCGTAGTGCCTCTTTAATGAGTTCAGGCGTTTCGTGCGTGCCGATGGCGTAGCCTATCGGGTATTTGCAGCAGGCATCCAATACGAACACCACCGTCAGGCGGTTGTGGTACGTTGTTCTGCCGTTTTCTTCCTTCCGGTACATCAATTCCGCGTCCCATCCGTCCATCGTCCAGTAGTAGAGCGGATAGGTGGGAGCCGAACGTTTTACCTGCATTGCCTTTTTGCTTCGGTAAGCCACCGCACCGTGGCGGCGTGCGTAGATGTCGTTGTCCAGCTTGTCGCGCCACACGGCTACGGTGGCGGCGGTTATTTTCTTCCACTGCATCTGCACCGCCAGCGTGTTGTAGATGCGTGCCACCTGCTCGTTGTCGAGGTTGCGGGGGTCGCTTATCAGCACGCCCAACGCACTCACTTGGCTGTCGTCGGACACCTTGGCGGCATTCTTGTTTTGCATAATATAGGTTTTGTGTATCAAACTCTCGTAACCTTCGGCTTTGTACGCCTTATATTTGCGTTCGAGGCTTCTCGGGTTTGCCGGCAGTGCGTGCGGAAAGCGTGTGCGGTCAAGGTCTTGCACCGCTTGGCTTATTTCCTCCCAGAAACGCGTCGCTTTGCCACCCAGCGCACGGCGTTTTGCCGAGCGGTTGCCGATGAGCGTGCCGATGGCGTCCAGCACGATGGCGTTTGCATAATATTCCCTGCGCTTGTCGGCAGGCAGATGGCGGTCGTCGCCTATCTGGTAGCGGTCGAAGTAGTCGCTCGCCTCCGCCGAATGTGCGATATATTCCTCTACCATGTTCACCTTTACGGCCTTGTACGGGTCTTTGACGATGGCATCCACCTTGCGGCGAAAACGCTCCGGCATGCTCTCGTAATCGACCAACGCCTCCTGACCGCGGCAACCACGGCGGACTATGCGAATGTCCTTGCGGTTGGTCAGGTTACGATAATTGACTTCCGTCATTATCCCTTCCGCAATCAGCCATCGGGATTCCACCGTGAGTATGTTGTTGTAATATTGCATGTCGTTTCTTTTATTGTTCCCGCTCCGGAGTCGAACCGGACTTCTACGTTGTTGCCAACCACTGGACGGGAAAATGATTACCTTTGTGCTGTCAAACCTTAATTGTAATCATTATGAAAATTGGTCTTTTTGAAAGCGAAGCCGACTTCGCACGCCGTGTTGCCAAATCGCTTTCATGCCCCGTGCACGGGAAACACGCTTCGCTCACCTTTGATTACGACGCGGACGAAAACGCCGTGCCGTATATAAGCAGATGCTGCTGCCTTGAGTTTGCGCAGACGGTAGCCGATGCGCTTTACGATACCGGCGTGTTCGACGTCGTTTATCTCGAAGACAAAAGCGGCCTGACCTCCTGTACTCGGGTCATCAAAAATGACCGTTTGGGTTGAGTCGGAATATTTAAGCCCGAACTTCCTCAATTCCGACAGCGTCTGTTTGTCAATCTCGCCGTCGATGTTAAACGCCACGGCAACCAGCCGTTTGTCTTTGGCTTGGAATTTCATTTTCATAGCGCACCTCCTTCCGCCATCCGGTCGGCCACCCGCTGGCACTCGCACTGCAAGTGGATAAAATCATCTATTGTCAGGTCGTCGTAACGGCATTTCAACTCGCTGTCCACCTCCACATACGTCTTTGCAAGCTTGAAGTGCTCCACAAGTTTCACTCGTCCGCCTTTCCACGAACAGGTCATCGTGCCGTTTGCCGTGTCATGCGTACATTCAAAATCCAAATTCTTTGTTTCCATATTTATTTCATTTTTAGTATTCAACTTCTTTGCCGCCATATTCCTTTACTGCCGTATGGCGTATTTTACGCGCGAGTTCCGAATCGGTTTTGTACCGCAATGCCGCTCTCACTGTCGGATAAGTCGTCTTGAAAATCTTCTTCAGCTTCGACATTTGCCCGAAATCCATAAGTATTCGTCGTGTCATGTTTTTTGTTATTAGTTTTTGTTGTACATTTATAGCCGTCTTTCATATTGAAAGGACACTGCAAATATAGATTATAATCTCGAAATAGCAAAATACTTTGAGATTAAAAACTAAAATAATTATGGGTGCAAAGTCTAACTTGTTGATTTTCTTAAAGGAAAGTGGGATAAAAAATTCAGAATTCTACAAGACAACTGGCTTGTCAAATGGATTTTTGGATAAAAACGAGAATATTTCATCTCAAAATATAGAGATAATAATCTCGAAGTTTCCTGACTTGTCACTTGAATGGTTAATTACTGGCGAAGGGGAAATGTTGAAGGGCAAAAAAGATGAACAAATTCCACCCAAAGAGAAACGTCTGATACCTTTCTTTGACGATGTAGCCACCATCGGTGGACACAACAGCATTTCCGCATCTGTAGACGGCTGTATGCCGGCTTCCGAGTATATTGATGCCGGCGACTGGTTCAACGGTGCCACCGCCGCCATACGGCACTACGGCGACAGCATGGTCGAATATCCGTCCGGTTGCATATTGGCTCTGAAATTGGTACAGGACAAGTCGCAAATCATTCTTGGCGCGAACTATTGCATCGAAACCGACGAAATACGGGTAACCAAACGTCTGCAGAACGGAGAAGACAACGACTATTTCATGGCATATTCGAGCAATACTGACACTTATCCCGACGGAACGCAGATACACCAGCCGTTCCCGATAAAGAAAACCTCCATCCGCAGGCTATATCTTGTGCTCGGCTGTGTCGTCAAACAGTACTCTTCCGGTGCAGTTTTTATCCAAAAATAAGGCAGGGAGGCTGTTTTTGTCGCTAAAATTCGCATAAACAACTGATAATCAATACAACAACGTAAAAAAACTCGTGCCGTTTTTGTGTATTATAGGGGTGAACTCAAACGTTTTTTGTGTATTATGTGGTCAAACTCACGCATTTTTTTATCGAGTTTTGAATATCCAATTGAATATCCATTCCACTTTTTGGCATAAAAAATCCCGCCCGGCATATCTGCCAAGCGGGTTATAAAAGGAGGCGTTTTCGGTGGTGTTTTAAGCCTGTTTAATCTGCCATTAAGCACTGGCGCAAATACGGCGCAAACCTCCTAAAAACAAAGGGAAAACGCCGCCGCACGCCGCCATATCCAAGCCCCATCCAAGTCCGGTACAAGCAAAATCACAGAAATCCACATTTTCCGTCTCAAAAATCCAAGCAAAATCCAAGTAAATGTACATTTCGTTTTCAATCGTATTTTTGTACATACTTAAATATCAATCACTTATAAAACACTAATTGTACCTTTCGTTTTTATACCCATAAAAGCACAACGTTTACTCAATGCATTGGAGCCGGGGACACAGCTTCCTATACATCGTCATCAATCAACGGCAGAAACATACATTTTGCTAAAGGGAGCAATTGATGTAATGTTTTACGACGAGAACAAAACAGAAATCAATCGTTTTCAGTTAAATCCATTGAAAGGAAACTACGGGGTTCATATACCTAAAGGTCAATGGCATACATTGGATGTTAAAACCTCCTCCGTTATTTTCGAGGTCAAAGATGGTCCCTACAGACCATTAAACGACATCGATATTCTTCGATAAACCCTACTCTCTGACTTGCCCATCGCCGCTGATGAGCCATTTGTAAGAGGTGATTTCACGCAGTGCCATCGGACCGCGAGCATGCATTTTTTGCGTTGAAATACCGATTTCCGCTCCCAATCCGAATTGTCCGCCATCGGTAAATGCCGTTGAGGCATTGGCATAGACACAAGCTGCGTCAACCACCTTTTGGAAATAAGCTACGTTGGCAGCATTTTCGCTGATAATGGCTTCGCTATGTTTCGACGAATACTTCGTAATATGTGCAATGGCTTGTTGTAGGGTTTCCACCGTTTTGACGGACATTTTATAGTCCAAAAATTCAGTGCCGAAACTTTCGTTTGTTGCTTTTTGTAACAACTCCGACGGATATTTTCCCAACAAAAACGAATAGGACTTGGCATCGGCATAAATTATCACCTTTTTATCGGCAAGGCGTTGGCATACAAAAGCCAAATCGGACAAGCGTTGTTCGTGTACAATCAAGCAATCCAAAGCATTGCATACGCTCACTCTACGAGTTTTTGCATTAAACACGATTCTTTCGGCTTTCTCCTTATCGCCAAATTCATCGAAATAGGTATGACAAATGCCCGCACCCGTCTCTATTACAGGCACTTTTGCATTTGCACGCACAAAATTGATAAGCCCCGAACTTCCACGAGGGATAATCAAATCGACATAACCGACAGCATTGAGTAACTCCGTTGTTGCTTCACGATCGTTGGGCAAAAGCGTTACAAAATCGGGATTTACGTTTTGCTTGACCAATACATCTCGAATTATATCCACAATAGCACGATTGGAACAAGCGGCATCGCTTCCGCCTTTGAGCAAACAGACATTTCCCGACTTGAAACAAAGCGAAAACACATCTAAACTCACATTCGGACGAGCTTCGTAAATAATGCCTATCACTCCAAACGGAACCGATATTTTTTGCAATTTCAGCCCGTTCGGACGCACACGTTCTTCCAAAATCAAATTCAAAGGCGAAGGCAACGCCGCCACCTCGCGTATACCTTTGGCTATCTCTCGCACACGATTTTCGGTCAGTTGCAGACGGTCGTATTTCGGATTTGTCGGGTCCATTTTGTCCAAATCTTTACGATTTTCCGACAAAATAAATTGCATATTCTCCTCTGTAGCATCAGCAACTGCGTGCAATACCGCATCAAGTCGGGCTGTTTCCAACAGATTCAAATCGTATGATGCAAGTCGGGCTTTTTCAAGTATTTGTTGCAAAGTTTCCATATCAATCCATTCGGTTTTTATAATCGATATAATCGTATTTACGCAACAGACGAAACTCGTCGCTGCAAGTCCAAATCCCTATCGAAGGATGCGTAACACCATTAAACATCGTGGTTTTCACAGTCGTATAGTGAATCATGTCCTCAAACACGATTCTATCTCCCACACAAAGCGGTTTTTCAAACGACCAATTTCCGCAGAAATCACCCGAAAGGCAGCTATTTCCACCCATTCTGTAGGTCGGCAAGCCTGCTTTTTCGTCGGTAGCCCCCACAATTGCAGGTTTGTAAGGCATTTCCAAGCAATCGGGCATGTGGCAAGCAAACGATACATTCAGCACAGCCGTTTTTATTCCTTTGTTCTCAACAATATCTTCCACCGTTGATACCAAAACTCCTGTTCGCCAAGCAAATGCACTCCCCGGCTCCAATATCAACTGCAGATGCGGATATTTTGCTTTAAAGCGTTGCAAAACCGCTATCAAATGTTCCACATCGTAGTCAGAACGCGTCATCAAATGTCCGCCTCCCATATTAAGCCACTTTATTTGATGAAAGAATCGCCCGAAACACTCCTCTACCACAGCCAATGTTTGCTCCAAATCGTACGACGAGGATTCGCACAAAGTATGAAAATGCAATCCCTCGACTCCGAAAGGCAACTGTTCACCAAAAGCGTCTGCTACAACACCCAAACGCGACCCCGCCGCACACGGATTGTAAAGGTCGGTCGCTACGTCCGAAAATTCGGGATTGATACGCAAACCACACGAGATGCCACGCACTTTGGCTCGCTCAAAAAAACGTCGATATTGCGTGAGCGAATTAAACGTAATATGCGAACTACAATCGGCAATAGCATCAAACTCCGATTCGGTATATGCAGGCGAATAAGTATGCGCTTTATTGCCCATCTCCTCGTATGCCAAGCGTGCCTCGGCAAGCGAACTTGCCGTTGAATACGGAATGTATTCCCTCACGATAGGGAAAAGTTTCCACAAAGCGAAAGCCTTAAAAGCCAAAATTATTTCGACACCGGCACGCTCTTTAACCGAACGAATCAACGACAAATTGCGGCGCAACGCTCGTTCGTCAACCACATAACAAGGTGAAGGTATTTTTTCGTAATCAATCATACACACAGGTTTTATCGCGTTTTTTCTGCCAAAAACAAAATGCAAAAAGGAAACAAACAGTTACTACAAAACTTACACTTAACCCTACCCAATAAGGCAACCCAAAACCTTCGGGAGCAATGAGAATGTAACTGACACTTACACATGTCATAAACATAGCAGGAAGAAGCGCTATCACATAAAGCCTTCCGCGACGAGCAAGATAAACCGTTATTGCCCAAAGCGTAAATACCGAGAGCGTCTGATTGCACCAAGCAAAATAACGCCACAAAACATCAAAGTCGATAGTCAAAATGATAAATGTAAGCACAAATATCGGCGTCGAAACCAGCAAACGGTTTTTCATCGGCTTTTGGTCTATATGCAAAAAATCGGCAACAATCAAACGTGCCGAACGTAAAGCCGTATCACCCGATGTAATTGGAGCGACCACTACCCCAAGCACAACCAACAATCCGCCGACAACACCCAACCATTCTTTTGAAATGACATTCACTACCTCGGCTGCTTTGTTAGCCGTTGCAGGCAATTCCGACACATAGTGCTGCAAGCCATCAATTGAACCGAAAAAAGAGGCTGCCGCCGCTGCCCATATCAAAGCTACCAACCCTTCGGCAACCATTGCCCCATAAAAACACCTGCGACCGTATCTCTCGTTGCGGATACAACGCGCCATCAGCGGCGATTGCGTAGCATGAAAACCCGAAATCGCTCCACAAGCTATGGATACAAACATCATTGGGAAAATAGGAAGTCCTCCGGGATGCTGATTGCGCAAACCCTCTGTCAATTCGGGTATCGGAGCACGATTTACCAACATCATCACAAAAATACCCGCAGCCATAAACAACAATGCGGCACCAAAAACAGGATAAATTTTCCCTATCACTTTGTCGATAGGCAAAAGCGTGGCTAAAATATAATAAATGAATATGATAATTGTCCAAACTAGCACGCTCACTTTCGGTGTAATGTGAGCCAGCAACCCTGCCGGACCCGACACGAACACGGCTCCAACCAACACCATCAACACAACCGAAAAAAGTCGCATAAACTGCTTTACCGTGCTTCCCAACTCATTGCCTACCAATTCGGGCAAACTCGCTCCATTGCTACGCACCGACATCATACCCGAAAGGTAATCGTGCACGGCACCTCCAAGCAACGTGCCAAACACAATCCACAAAAACGCCGATGTGCCATACATCACACCCATTATCGCTCCAAAAATAGGCCCCAAACCTGCTATATTGAGAAACTGAATAAGAAAAATACGCCACCAAGGCATTTCTACATAATCCACCCCGTCGGCATTGGTTACAGCAGGAGTTTTTCGATTCGGATCAACTCCAAACACCCGTTCCACAAATCCGCCATATAGCACATATCCAGCAATCAATAGCACTACGGCTCCTAAAAACGTTATCATCTTTATGGTTTAAAATTAGTCGTGCAAAGATAGCAATTTCTGCACCTTATTATAACCGTTTTTTCAAGACAGATTTAACAACAAAAAAAACGCCACAGATAAATGCGACGTTTTCTTTAACTTTATAAAAAGCGGAAATTTCACTCCATCAATCGCTGCATAAACTCCTCTCCCACAAGCAATCCGTATCCGCCTTGTTTTGCATCGGCTTCGCTATAATGAGTTACATTGTCGGGTCTCCTTGTCGGATTGTAAATTACGAAAGGTACCGCCTCGCGCGTATGCGTTTTTAAACGGCATGGCGTCGGGTGGTCGGGTAAGACAGCTATCGTAACGGGTTCACTCCACGAGCGCACCTCCTCCAAAATAGGACGCACAATACGGGCATCAAGATTTTCTATCGTCTTTACTTTCAAATCGACATTACCCTCGTGCCCTGCCTCATCGCTTGCCTCGACATGCAAAAAGACGAAATCGTGTTTGCGCAAAGCCTCTATGGCAGTAGCAGCTTTCCCTTCGTAATTCGTGTCGAAAAGTCCCGTAGCACCCTCCACAGCTATCGACTCAAGTCCCGCATACACACCGATTCCCTTAATCAAATCGACGGCAGAAATTACCGCCCCGCTGTTCAGATGATAGCGTTCGGTAAGCGTTCGCATTTTCGGTCGATAACCTGCCGACCACGGCCAAATGCTATTGGCAGGATCTTTGCCTGCTTCACGACGGGCTATATTCACCGGATGATGTTCAAGTATGCGCTGTGAATCTAAAATCAATCGATTCAATCGGTCGGCTGTCGGTTTTGCTTCTTCGGTTTCGGGTTTTATCATTACATCGGCAAACGGTGTTCCGGGGACATCGTGCGGAGGTGTACAAAGAATGCGTTTATCACCACCTTTCATCAACAACAAATGACGATAAGATACCCCACTGCGAAAAGTAAACACCTCGTCCCCCAACTCTTTTTGCAACGCAGCAATCAACACTTCGGCTTCGGCAGTGGAGATATGCCCTGCCGAGTGATTTTTGATACGTCCGTTTTCAATGCAAATCAAATTGCAGCGCATCGCCATCTCGCCATCGGCAATGGCGACGCCCATACTTGCAGCCTCAAGCGACCCTCTGCCCTCAAACTCTTTTCGGACATCGTAGCCCAACACCACCATGTTGGCTATTTCGCTACCCGGGATAAATCCTTCGGGAACGGTACTCAACATACCCGAAACGCCCAAACGGGCTATCTCGTCCATGGCAGGAGTTTGAGCATATTGCAATGGCGTTTTTCCACCCAATTCGGCAATCGGTTCATCAGCCATGCCATCACCCAAAATAATTATGTATTTCATATTTTTACCTCATTCAAAAGTTGTTCATATTCGGGTAGGACTTCCATGAAACGTTTCACCGTATCTCTCAAAGAGAGGCGTGTATCTCCCCCCGCCGCATTGAGATGCCCTCCTCCGTTAAAATGTTCGCTCGCAACACGATTGGCAGGGAAAGAGCCTTGCGAACGGAACGAAATTTTTATTTTCCCGTGTTTTTTGTCTTCTCTAAAAAAAGCCGAAAACACAATACCTTTTATCGAGAATGGTAGATTTACAATACCCTCGGTATCGCCCGTTTGTGTCTGAAAGCGGCTCATTTCCTCTTCGGTCAAAGTTATTACGGCCGTATGATATTTAGGATAGATTCGCATTTTTTTATACATACAAAATCCCATTATACGCAAACGACTCTCTGTGTGAGAGAAATTTATTTTCCTGTATATCAAATCCTTATCAATCCCCTTCCGAACCAATTCGGCTATAATAAAATAAATCTCACTTTGATTGGAATTATAAGTAAAACCGCCCGTATCGGTCATCATACCCGTATAGATGGATTCGGCACAAGATTTATTTATTTGTTGCGCAAAGCCCATTCGGCAAATCAATCGGAAAACCAACTCCGAAGCCGACGATATATCGGGATGCGAAATAACGACATCGGCCATATTAACATCAGGATCAAGATGGTGATCGATAAGCAATTTCGGAACATTCGACACCTCTATCAATGGTTTCAAGACATTGACACGCCCTAATTCGTTAAAATCAATCATGATCAACAAATCGCAGTATTTTAAGATTTGTACGGCTTTATCCAAACCATCTTCGGCAATTACAATGGCGTCACTATCGGGCATCCATTTAAAATAAGCAGGAAAATCGTTCGGTAAAACAACAGTAGCTTTTTTGTTTATCTCTTTCAAAAAATGGTACATTCCCAACGACGACCCAACCGCATCGCCATCAGGTCCCATGTGCGAAACTATCACCACATTTTCTGCATGTTTTATCAAGGAATAGGCTTCTTTTACGTTTTCCTCACTGATAATTTTAGACAACATAGCATTCTATAATTTTTATTTATTCGGCAAAGATATAAACTTTAACAAAAATTTTTATCGAAAAAATATCTCATTCGTCAAACAGCTGTCAAACGATTTTTGATGGCAATTCATTAACAATTATTCGCATTTTTTTAGCGGTTAAAGCAAAGTAAATTGCTAACTTTGCAACTGATTTTTGCTATCCGTTTGACAAAAAGAACGGCGCAAAAAGTGTTTTTATAAAATTTTTATCGAAAAAAAGCGTTGTTATAATTATTATAGTAACCAAAGCAGGAAAAATGGCAAGAATAAATCTTCGCATTTCGTTTTTTTTAGTTTCTATTCTAATCATAACAAATGTTCAATCGCAATCGCGTTATTTTGCAGAGATTGGAGCTTTTGGGGGCGGTACATTCTATTTAGGCGATGCCAATAAAATACCATTTACCTATATGGATGCCACCTACGGAGGTTTTGTAAAATACAAATTGGACAAACGCTATTCATTCGGATTACAAGTGGCAGGAGGAAGAGTGCGTATCCCTTCGTTTGAGGATTTTGCAGCGGCAAAAACACCTTTCGTCGATATAGAAGCCATTGCCGAATTTAATTTTTTCGATTTTGGTTACGACCGATTGAAGTCGCTTACAAAACGTGCCACGCCTTACATTTTTGTAGGTGTCGGTTGTGTTACATACAATCGAACGGCAGCGTTTACTATTCCGTTCGGAGTGGGAGGGAAGTTTAAGTTAAGCGAACGTTTCAATCTTGGTATTGCATGGAGTATGAACAAAGTGTTCAACGATAATTTCGATAATATTGACAATCCTCGGGGATTAAACAAAAGTGGGTTGATAAACAACGATTGGTATTCAAAAATTACACTTTATCTGTCTTTCGATTTTTGGCAATATTGCAGAACTTGTTATAGCGGACTAAAAAAATGAGTATTGCAGACAAAATAGACAAGCAACAGCTGCCGCAACACGTGGCCATCATTATGGACGGCAACGGACGTTGGGCAAAGGAACGCGGACTGGAGCGTGCCATCGGACATCAACACGGAGTGATTTCCGTACAAAAAGTAACTGAAGCCGCTACACGAATCGGAATCAAATATCTGACGCTCTACACGTTTTCGACCGAAAATTGGAATCGTCCGCAAACCGAGATTGACGCTTTGATGCATCTGCTCGTAAGCAGCATTGAAAAAGAAACGCCTACCTTGCACAAAAACAACATATGCCTGCAAACAATAGGCGACACCTCGCGTATGCCCAACGAAGTAAAACAACGTTTGGACAATTGCATCGAATATACTTCAAAAAATACGGGGCTGACCTTGGTTCTTGCTTTGAGTTACTCGTCGCAATGGGAAATAACCGAAATGGTAAAGCAAATCGCCTATCAGGTAAAAAAGGGCGTTTTGAGTATCGAAGACATTACCGACAAAACCGTCAGTCAGCATCTCACGACAAAAGACCTGCCCGACCCCGATTTACTAATCAGAACCAGTGGCGAGGTACGCATCAGCAACTTTTTACTATGGCAATTGGCTTACACCGAATTGTATTTTACCGAAACACGTTGGCCTGATTTCCATGAAGAGGAGTTCTACAAAGCCATTTACGAATTTCAACAAAGAGAACGCCGCTTTGGCAAAGTAAAATAAACCGACGACAATGAAACTACGACTTCTCTTTTTACTGCTTCTACTGCTTATCATATCGCAAACCATTACAGCCCAAACTGCACAAGATACTCTACAAAGTGAATTGGCAACTATTCCTATCGACTATGCCACGCCTTCGATTTACGAAATTGCGGACATTAAAATAGAAGGTGCCGATTCGTATGAGGATTATGTGTTGATAGGCTTTTCGGGACTAAAAGTCGGACAACGAATAAAAATTCCGGGTGATGAAATCACCAACGCCATTAAACGTTTTTGGAAGCAATCGCTGTTTTCTTCCGTAAAAATTTTTGCATCGAAAACGGAAAATGACAAAATCTGGCTGACTATCCAACTCAAACAGAATCCACGCGTAAGCGGAATCAATTTTACAGGATTTAAAAAATCGGAAATCGAAGATCTGGAATCAAAAATAGCCATTACAAAAGGGCAACAAATCACTACCGACATTGTCGAACGCACAAAATTAGCCATCAGAAAATATTATTTGGACAAAGGTTATTTCAATGTTGAAGTAAAAATCAGACAAAAAGATTCTCCCGACAATCCGGGTTCTACTGTTGTGGATATTGTGGTTGACAAAAAGCAAAAAGTCCGCGTAAACGAAATATATGTAACCGGTAATAAGGCTCTGTCGTTAAACAAAATCGACCGAGCAATGAAAAAGACCAACCGCCGCAAAAACATCTTGAATCTGTTCAGAACCAAGAAGTTCAACCCCGAAAAATTCACGGAAGACAAAAAACTGTTGATCGACAAATACAACGAAGAAGGTTTTCGCGATGCCATTATACTCAGCGATAGCGTAGTGCAAATAAACGAAAAACGAGTTGATGTCTATCTGACGGTAGAGGAAGGCGATAAATATTTCTTCCGCAACATAAAATGGGTAGGCAACACGGTTTACCCAAGCGAAATACTTGAGCGCGTTCTTAAAATCAAAAAAGGCGACTTGTACAACGCAAAGCACATGAACAAACGATTGTACGAAGACGAGGATGCGGTTTCCAATCTTTACAAAAACAACGGCTATCTGTTTTTCAACATCGACCCTGTCGAGGTTAAAATAAACAACGACTCCATCGACCTTGAAATGAGAATGTACGAAGGCAAGCAAGCGACCATTCGCAATGTCATCATCAACGGGAATACGCGTCTTTACGAACACGTTATACGTCGTGAAATGCGTACAAAACCCGGAGAATTGTATAGTCAGGAAGACCTTGTGCGTACGTTGCGCGAATTAGCCCAAATGAAACAATTCGACGAAGAAAAACTATACGAGGGCATCGACATACAGCCCGACCAAGAAAACGGAACCGTGGATTTGGTCTATAACCTCACTTCAAAAAGTAGCGACCAAATAGAATTGTCGGCAGGTTGGGGACAACAAGGTATTGTCGGTTCGCTCGGATTGAAATTTACAAACTTTGCCATTCAGAATTTATTCAAAAAAGAGATGTACCGCATAGTTCCGCAAGGAGAAGGGCAAACATTGAGCATTCGCGCACAAACAAACGGTATGTACTATCAATCGTACAGCATTTCGTTTTTGGAGCCATGGCTCGGAGGCAAACGACCGAATTCGCTCTCCATCTCGGCCTACTACTCGATACAAACAGGTATAAGCAGCAAATACTCCAACTACTACAACGATTATTACAATAGTTATTACGGCTATTATAACAATAGTTATTACAACGATTATTACAATTACGACTATGACCCTACAAAATATATCCATACATTGGGAGTTTCGGTCGGATTCGGGAAACGATTAAGTTGGCCTGACGACTACTTTACTTTTTACGGTGAGTTGGCGTATCAACGCTACAATCTGAAAAATTGGTATAAATACTATTTCGGATTCGAAACCGGCATATCCAACGACTTGGCATTAAATCTGACATTGAGCAGAAACTCCATAAGCAATCCTATCTACACGCGTCGCGGGTCGGCATTTACTCTTTCGTTGCAGATAACGCCACCTTATTCCGCCTTTAACAAAAAAGCCGATTATAGCACGATGACGACCCAAGAACGCAACAAATGGGTAGAATATCACAAATGGAAATTCTCGGGAAAAACATTCACCCCAATAACCAAAGACGAAAAACTCGTTTTAATGACACGTGCCGAATTCGGTTTTTTAGGATACTACAACAAGCACAAAATCAGTCCTTTCGGAAAATTCCTTGTCGGTGGCGACGGCATGTCGAGTTATAGTTCGGCAGGTACCGAAACCATCGGTCTGCGTGGCTACGAATCGGGAGCTTTAACGCCGCTGAACTCCGACGGCTGGTACGAGGGGAACATCTATACGCGTCTGACAATGGAGCTTCGCTATCCGATTCTGCTAAAAGGCTCAACAAACATTTGGGTATTGGCATTTCTCGAGGCAGGTAACTGCTGGAGCAGCTTCCAAAAATTCAATCCTTTCGATTTGAAACGTTCAGCGGGTGTCGGAGTCCGACTCTATCTGCCCATGTTCGGTTTGTTGGGTATCGACTGGGGATACGGATTCGACAAAATCAACGGAAGCATGAAATATAGCGGCAGTCAGTGGAGTTTTGTTTTAGGACAAGAATTTTAGTGCAGTCAATTAAACTTTTAAAGTGCTCTCACTATCCAATAACAGAACAAAGCAAAATATGATGAAACGATTTTTTTACCTTGCATTATTTTTTCTATTACTACCTGCAAATAATGCCACTGCACAAAAATTTGCATTGATAGACATGGAGTATGTAATGAAAAACATTCCCTCATACGAAACGGCAAACGAACAATTGACCTTGCTGTCGAAAAAATGGCAATCGGAAGTGGAACTTTTATACAAAGAGGCAGAAACCATGTCGCGCAACTACCAAACCGAGTTGGTTTTTCTTTCGGACGATATGAAAGCCAAGCGTGAAGAAGAAATTCTTGCAAAAGAAAAAGAAGCCAACGAATTGAAACGCAAATACTTCGGACCGAAAGGCGAATTATTCAGCAAACGCGAAAGCCTAATAAAACCGATACAAGAAGAAATATACAATGCCATACAAGAGATTTGTAGCGAAAAGTTCTACCAAATGGTAATTGACAAATCATCAAACCCGAGCATTGTTTTTGCTGCACCCAAAATCGATATTAGCGACGACGTGTTGCAGAAACTTGGTTATTCAAAATAAATACATACCTTTGCAAAAATTTATAACTAACTTAAAAAGAACACTATTATGTTGAAAAAAATCTTATTAGCAGCATTGATTTTAATGCCCGCAACTTTTATCTCGGCACAAGAAATAAAATTGGGATACATAAATGCAACCGAAGTGATGATGATGATGCCAGAAGTTGCCGATTACGAAAAACAAATGGCCGACTTTAACGAACAAAATAAAAAGTTCTTGGAAGATATGCAAAAAGAGTTTCAAGATAAATATGCAAAACTTGAACAAGAAAAAGCCACATTGAGCGAGAGCATTATTGCTGTTCGCGAACAAGAACTTGTTGAAATGCAACGTCGTATTGAAACTACCTATCAAACACTGATGACCGAAAGCGAGAAAAAACAGCAGGAACTCATAAGACCGATTCAAGAAAAATTGTTGGCAGCAATTGAAGCTGTTGGTAAAAAAAACAATTTCCTTTATATTTTTACACAAGAAGCCATTCTTTTCAAATCGGATAAAGCTATCAACGTAGCACCTTTGGTAAAAAAAGAATTGGGTCTTAATTAACATCAATTTTATAAAATTCAGAAGGCTGCACTCGTGTAGCCTTTTCTTTTAAAAATGTCGAAATGAAAAAATATCTGCTTCCATTATTCATATTCTTTGCTTGCGGCAATATTGTGGCACAACAAGATACATTGTCTGCGCCTATAATAATCGGTTACATAGATATGGATTCGATTTTAAGCATTGCTCCCGAAAGAGTAAAAATCGATAAGCACATACAGGCTGTAACGACAGAATACGAGAAAGAATTCAAACGCATGCAGCAAGAGTACAATAAAAAAGTGAAAGATTTTTTAAAAAACAACGAAGAGTTGCTTGATGCAATCAAATTGGCACGCCAAGCTGAAATTACCGAAGCAGAAAAGCGTCTTGCCACCTACAAATTGCAATACAAACAACAAGTTAAACATGAACAAGACTCATTGAACACGCAATTACAAAACAACATCGACAACCTCATAAAACAGGTGGCAAAAGAGATGAAAATCACAGTTGTTCTTGACAAAAAAAATACACGCTATCTATCTCCGTCTTGTATTGATTTATTTCCTTTTGTAGAAAAAAAACTATTAAAAAAATGACCTTATCGAATTCTCCTGCTCCAATTGGCATCTTCGACTCCGGTTATGGAGGATTAACCATTTTCGAAAAAATAAAAGAGCAACTGCCTCAATACGATTACATCTATCTTGGCGATAACGCACGTGCTCCTTATGGCAGCCGTTCGTTTGAGGTCGTTTATGAATACACATTGCAATGTGTGAAAAAACTATTTGAAATGGGTTGCCATTTGGTGATTCTTGCATGCAACACCGCTTCGGCAAAAGCCCTGCGTACAATCCAACAAAACGACTTGCCGAACATTGATCCCCATCGAAGAGTTTTAGGCATTATTCGCCCTACCGCGGAAATTATCGGTGAAATAACCAAAACAAAACAAGTGGGACTTTTAGGTACGACGGGAACCGTACAATCGAATTCATATCCGATGGAGATTGCAAAACTATTCCCCGAGTTGAAAATTGTATCGCATGCGTGCCCAATGTGGGTTCCTCTTATCGAAAACGGAGAGCATCTGTCCGAAGGTGCCGACTTCTTCATCAAGAAAGATATTGATGCACTGCTCGCTCAAAATCAGGGAATAGATACCATCATTCTTGGATGCACTCATTATCCATTGATTATCAATAAAATAAAGAGATACACTCCTAAACATATCACTATTATTTCACAAGGTGAAATCGTAGGAAGAAGCCTAAAAAATTATCTGCAACGCCACCCTGAAATAGATGGGAAATGTTCAAAAAATGCCCACACAGAGTTTCTGACTACCGAGTCGGCCGACAAATTCAGTGCATCGGCAGCCTTTTTTCTTAACAAAAAAATTAATGCTAAACACATCAATATCTTATGAATATCGTTTTTAAACCAAAACTTTTTTCAACACTAAAAGATTATTCTAAAACCACCTTTTCTGCCGATGTTATGGCAGGTATTATCGTCGGGATTGTAGCAATTCCATTGGCTATTGCTTTCGGTATCGCATCGGGAGTAGGTCCTGCCGAAGGTCTGATAACTGCCATCATTGCAGGATTTTTCATATCCTTTTTTGGTGGAACAAAAGTACAAATAGGAGGTCCGACCGGAGCATTCATCGTTATTATTTATGGAATAATCCAACAATATGGCGTGAGCGGATTGATGATTGCGACCATCATGGCAGGGATCATTTTGGTTGTGATGGGATTTTGCAGAATGGGAAACATCATCAAGTTCGTCCCTTACCCGATTATCATCGGATTTACGGGCGGTATTGCTTTGACTATATTCTCTACACAAATGAACGATTTGTTCGATTTAGGAATAAAGAATGTCCCTGCCGATTTCATACACAAATGGATGTGCTATTTTCAAAACATCACACATATCAATTGGTGGGCATTCGGCATCGGTATTTGCAGTATCCTACTAATCATTTTCACACCAAAAATTTCAAAAAAAATACCGGGGTCCCTTGTAGCTATCATTCTGATGACCATTGTCTGTTTGATTCTGAAAAACTATTGCGGTGTTAATTCCATAAAAACTATTGGCGATTTGTATGAGTTACCATCGGGATTTCCCGTTCCTCACCTTCCGAAGTTGGCTCTATCCGATGGTCAGAGCGTTGTGGGTCTGATACAAGCATTATTTCCATCGGCTTTCACAATTGCAATGTTAGGTGCTATCGAATCGCTGTTGTCGGCTATGGTTGCCGATGGTGTTATCGGCGATAAACACGATTCGAATACGGAACTTATAGGACAAGGAATTGCCAACATCGTAGTGCCATTTTTCGGAGGCATACCTGCCACAGGTGCCATTGCACGCACCATGACAAACATTAACAATGGAGGAAAAACTCCTATTGCAGGTATCATTCATGCCGTAGTGTTATTGCTTGTGCTGCTCTTTTTAGGAAATCTCGTAGGTTATATTCCGATGCCGTGTCTTGCCGGCGTTCTCATTATGGTTTCATATAACATGAGCGGTTGGAGAACCTTTGTTTCTTTAGCAAAAAATCCGAAATCCGACTTTGCCGTTTTATTGGTAACATTCTTTCTTACAGTCATTTTCGATTTAACTATCGCTATTGAAATTGGGTTATTGCTTGCTGTCGTATTATTTCTTAAACGCACGAACGAATCGACAAAAATTCGCACTTTCCACCACGAGATAGACCCGAACGGAGAAACAGATGTTACACTTCACGAAGAAAAATTGTGCATTCCCGAAGGTGTGGAAGTGTATGAGATAGATGGTCCGTACTTTTTCGGCATTGCCAATAAGTTTGATGAAATAATGCAATCTGTGGGCGACAAACCACGGGTACGAATTATTCGTATGCGAAAAGTGCCTTTCATTGACTCTACAGGGCTACACAACCTTGAAACCCTCTGCATAGCTTCCAAGCGTGAGAATATCCAAATTGTTCTTTCGGGAGTGAATCCGCAAGTACACGAAACGTTAAAAAAGGCAGGCTTTATCGAACTGCTTGGAGAAGACAACATTTGTAGAAACATCAATATCGCATTGGAGCAAGCCTCAATGCTTAACAAAAAAACGGATTCGAAATAAAATTTACAACCAATCCTTTCCTGTTTATGACAATATTTACTACTTTTGCAATTGGGTAAGTCCTATACGACCAGCTCCCTTTGAACTCCCCCAGGGCTTGACGGCAGCAAGGGTAGAAGGTTGTAGCGGTGCGATATAGATCGCTTACCCAACCGCCTCTTTAGCTCAGTTGGCCAGAGCACGT
>SAMEA3663036__coassemble_299_pt1 | contig 24002 bp, 14 predicted proteins | sample SAMEA3663036__metabat2_low_PE_036 | metagenome-assembled genome bin SAMEA3663036 (sample SAMEA3663036) | pig gut metagenome | biome: pig gut; feature: pig-associated habitat; material: faeces | place: France | collected 2012 | reverse complement strand
AAACTGATGTTGTTGTTGCATCCGTTTATGCCGTTCATCACCGAAGAGATTTGGCAAGTGCTCGGTCAGCGCCGCGATGGCGACAGCATAATGGTTGCCCAAATGCCGACCGCAACGAAAGTGGACACTGCCCTGCTCTCCGATTTCGACATCGTGAAAGAGTTGATTGCCGCCGTGCGTTCGACACGTTTGGCGCGCAACATACCCAACAAAGAGGCTTTGGAACTGCACATCGCATCAGGCAGCCACAATCACGCATACGACAGCATTGTACTGAAAATGTGCAACTTAACAAGCATTTCGCAAGGCGAAAAAGATGCTACCGCCGCATCGTTTATGGTGCGCACCACCGAATACGCCATTCCGCTTGGCAACAACATCAATGTCGAAGAAGAGATAGCCAAAGCGGAAGCCGAAATAGAATATCTGACCGGATTTTTGGCTTCGGTGATGAAAAAACTCGGCAACGAGAAGTTTGTGGCCAACGCCAAGCCTGAAATTGTGGCTAACGAGCGTAAAAAACAAGCCGATGCCGAAAGCAAATTGGCAACGTTGCGTGCGACACTCGCACAATTGCGTAAATAAATTTGCAAAATAACGTTTGACACGTTCGACATAGCATGTCAAACAACTTGGGGAATTAGCTCAGTTGGTAGAGCATTTGGTTCGCAATCAAAGGGTCGTCGGTTCGAGTCCGATATTCTCCACAATACACATAAAATCAGACAATTATCTGATTTTTACTTTATGGTAATAAACAGAAACAGCGAAACAGCAATCATCAATAGAGCAACCGCTTTTTGGTATTTTTTCTTGTCGATAAGACGAATAAAATGCATGGCAATGGCATTTCCAAACATCATAGCACAACCGATACCAAAACCTTCGGCAAAAATCGTCAGATTCATAAGTTGTAACTTGCCATACACCACAATTTTAACAATATGCATAGCTGCCGCCGCAGTAGCTTCGCTGGCGATATAAGCCACCGGCAACAAATCGAGCGACAAGAAAACGGCACTACTTAACGGACCTGAAATGCCAAGCAATCCATTTAACCCGCCTGTCAATCCTCCTCCAAGCAGCATCGTCAAACGGGACTTTGGCAAGCGTATTTTACCACTGATTTTCAGAATTGCAAAAACAATGAGTCCAACACACAAAACCCTTGTCATCAACACCTTATCGACAACTGCAAAACCGATTGCACCCAATGCCGTACAAGGAAGCGCCACCAACAAAAACCAACCAACCGACTTCCATTCGATGGACTTCCACCCTATTACTACACGCGACAAATTACTCAACAATTGTGCAATAGTAGAAACCGGAACTGCCACTTCTACCCCATAGAAATAGGTAATGACAGGCAAAAGAATCATACCACCTCCAAATCCGACAGCACCGGAAAGCATACCGGCTACAAATCCCACAATCAATAAAACGACAAGCTGCATCAATTCGTTTCTTTTAAATGTTTAATCAAACATAATAAATACATCGTACTACAACGCTCATCAGCAGTTTATTATTCGTTACAATTTTCGTAGCCGTATGCCATTATGTCCACACGATTATTTACGACTTTTATACCCTCTGCCTGCAAACGGCGTTTTTGTTCCTCAATACCGCCAAACGCATACGAAGGACTCAAAAATCCTTGTGCATTTACAACCTTATAGCAAGGATTCCAATCTGGGTCTTGATTTTTATGCAAAATATTTCCTACTACACGAGCAAGGTTTTTGTTTCCCAAACGCTTGGCTATCTGTCCGTAGGTCATCACCTTGCCATACGGTATTTCGCGTAATATACTATAAACATTCTCCGAAAGCATCGTTGTAAAGATACGGCAGTTTGTTCTAAACAACAAAAATCACTACCTTTGCACTCCTTTTTTTGAGAAACTTTTTAAAATTTAATAATGATAACACTTTCAAATATTGCCATGCAATTTGGCAAACGCATTCTTTTTTCCGATGTAAATTTGAAATTCACCAACGGCAACTGCTATGGCATTATCGGTGCCAACGGAGCCGGTAAATCGACGCTGATACGTATGATTAGCGGTGAACTCGACCCAACGCGCGGACAAATTACATTTGGACCCGGGGAACGTCTTTCCGTATTGAAACAAAATCACTTCGAATTCGATGCTTTTACCGTGATTGATACAGTAATGATGGGCAACGAGGTGTTTTGGAAAATAAAGGAAGAAAAAGACCTTATCTACATGAAAGAGGATTTTTCGGAAGAAGATGGCATTCGTGCTGCCGAATTGGAAGAGAAATTTGCCGAAATGGACGGTTGGAATGCCGAAGCCAACGCAGCCGCTCTGTTGAGCGGATTAGGCATCAAAGAGGATTTGCATTATCAACTGATGAGCGAGTTGAGTGCCAAGCAAAAGGTAAGAATTTTGTTGGCACGTGCCTTGTATGGCAAGCCCGACAATCTGTTGCTTGACGAGCCAACCAACGACCTTGACATGGAAGCCGTCATGTGGCTCGAAAACTACTTGGCAAACTACGAAAACACCGTGTTGGTTGTCAGCCACGACCGTCACTTTCTCGACTCCGTATGCACGCATACCGTCGATATTGACTACAACAAAGTAACGCTATTTGCCGGGAATTATACTTTTTGGTACGAATCGAGCCAATTAGCACTTCGCCAATTGCAAAATCAGAACAAAAAAGCGGAAGAAAAACGCAAAGAACTTGAGGAATTTATCCGCCGTTTCAGTGCCAATGTTGCCAAAAGCAAACAGGCCACAAGCCGACGGAAAATGCTGGAAAAACTCAACGTTGAAGAGATACAGCCATCTACACGAAAGTATCCCGCCATCATTTTCACGCCCGAACGTGAACCTGGGAATATGGTTTTGGAAGTAAACGGACTTGGCAAAACAGCCGACGACGGGACGGTGCTTTTCAAAAGCGTAAGTTTCAATGTTGAAAAAAACGACAAAATTGCACTGATTTCGAAAGATGCTCGTGCCATGACTGCGTTTTTTGAAATTCTCAATGGTAACGACAAAAATTTTGAGGGGAAATTCAATTGGGGAATAACGATTACGAATGCCTATCTGCCGCTGGACAACTCGCAATTTTTCAACAACGACCTTTCGTTGGTCGATTGGTTGGGACAGTTTTCAAGTGATACAACCGAAGTTTTCATTCGCGGATATTTGGGCAAGATGCTTTTTTCTGGCGACGAAATCTACAAACGGGCAAGTGTGCTTTCGGGAGGCGAGAAAATGCGTTGTATGATAGCGCGCATGATGCTTCGCAATGCCAACGTCATGATGCTCGACTCGCCAGCCAACCACCTCGATTTGGAGTCAATTCAGGCATTTAACAATACGCTCATCAATTTCAAAGGCAACATTTTGATGTCGTCGCACGACCGTGAGTTTGTTCAAACCGTGTGCAATCGAATCATTGAACTTACTCCCAACGGTATCATCGACAAGTACATGGATTACGATGAGTATCTCACTTCTGACGATATAAAATCTTTACGAGAAAAAATGTATCAATAAGATGAAAAAGATTATTAACCCTTGGATAGGTATCGACGGATACAACTGCTTTGGCTGTTGCCCGACAAACGATGCAGGAATAAAAATGGAGTTTTACGAAGACGGAGACGAAATTGTCTCTTTTTGGCAAGCAAACGAGCATTATCAAAGTTATCTAAATACCTTGCACGGTGGCATTCAGGCAACACTGATTGACGAAATTGCCGGATGGGTGGTGTTTCACAAATTGCAAACCATAGGTGTTACAAACAGACTGAATGTCGTTTACAAGAAAGCACTTCATATTGATGAAAAAATTACGCTACGTGCTTCTCTAAAAGAGCAGAAACGTAACGTCGCATTTATCGAAATACGCATTTTCAACGCCAACAACGAACTTTGCACCACTGCCGAAGCGGTCTATTTCTGCACCTCGAAAGAAAAAGCCAAACAAGAGATGAAATTCGAAGGGTGTAAAACAGAGAATTAAATCTTCACCGGTTTCAGACGTTTAAGTTTTCTTGACTAAACAATTCAAACAGACATATTTGTTGGGTTCAGTAACCTTGCCGTATGTTATTGTATTACGTTTTTAATAAACGACACGAACAACGGATTTGGTCGGAGAACCGTTCCCGTATATTCAGGGTGAAATTGTACTCCTACATACCAACGACAAGCCGGCACTTCTACAATCTCCACCAATCCCGTTTCCGGATTGATGCCCGTACATTGCATTCCTGCTTGTTCGAATTGCGATTTGAAAGAGTTGCTAAATTCGTATCTATGTCGATGACGTTCAACAATTTGAGTTGTCCCATACGCTTCATAAGCTTTTGACCCCTGAACAAGTTCGCAAGCATATCCTCCAAGACGCATAGTTCCCCCCATTTGTGTAATGCTTTTCTGTTCTTCCATAATATCTATTACGGGGCTTGATGTCAAAGGATTCATTTCGCTACTATTAGCATCTGTCAATCCCAACACATTACGGGCAAATTCAACCACCATCATCTGCATACCCAAGCAGATGCCAAGCGTAGGTTTGTCAGCAACTCGGCAATATTCGGCCGCAATGATTTTTCCTTCAATGCCACGCGAGCCGAATCCCGGGCAAATAACAACTCCATCCATACCCAAAAGCAATTCTTCTACGTTGTTTTTGGTTACACCCTCGCTTTGTATAAAATGTGTTTTTACCTTACAATCGTTGTAAGTCGCAGCTTGTGCCAAACATTCAAGAATGGATTTATAGGCATCTTGCAAATCGTATTTTCCGACAAGAGCGATATGAATAATGCGCGTTGCTTTTTTTCTTCGTTCAAGAAAGTTATTCCATGCACCCAAATCAAGGTCTTGTTTAACTTCAATACCGAATTTACGCAAAATAACCATATCGAGCGACTGTTCAGCCATGCGTATGGGTACTTCGTAAATACTCGGTACATCAAGGCTTTGCACCACGCAATCGTTGCTTACGTTACAAAAACCGGCAACTTTATCCAACAAACTTCTATTTAATTCATGCTCCGTACGCAGTACTAAAATGTCGGGTTGTAAACCAAGTCCTTGCATATCTTTCACCGAATGTTGAGTCGGTTTGGTTTTTAATTCGCAAGCAGCGGCTATATAAGGAACGTAAGTGAGATGCACATTAAGAGCATCACGCCCTAATTGCCATTTTAATTGACGAATAGCCTCCAAAAAAGGCAAACTCTCTATATCGCCCACGGTACCACCAATTTCGGTAATTACAAAATCGTATTCCCCCGTTTCACCAAGTACCTGCATACGACGTTTGATTTCATCTGTAATATGAGGAACTACCTGCACCGTTTTCCCCAGATAAGCACCTTCACGCTCTTTGGCAATAACGCTTTGGTAGATTTTTCCTGTTGTAACATTATTGGCATGTGTAGTCTGAATATCTGTAAAACGCTCATAATGACCTAAATCGAGGTCTGTTTCGCACCCATCAACGGTAACATAGCATTCTCCGTGTTCGTAAGGATTCAACGTTCCAGGATCAATATTGATATAAGGGTCAAATTTTTGTATCGTAACACGATATCCTCTGGATTGTAGCAATTTACCAATAGATGCCGAAATAATACCTTTACCCAAAGAACTGACAACACCACCGGTTACAAATATGTATTTCATAGTTTTATTATTTATTTTTATATGAATATTTTTTTCGAAAAATCTTACTCCCACTCAATGGTTGCCGGTGGTTTTGAAGATATGTCGTAACATACACGATTGACACCTTTCACCTTATTGATAATCTCGTTTGAAATTTTTGCCATAAAGTCGTATGGAAGATGTGCCCAATCGGCACTCATGGCATCGGTACTTGTAACAGCACGCAATGCAACCGGATGTTCGTAAGTACGTTCATCGCCCATTACTCCTACGGAGCGAACCGTAGAAAGCAACACCGCCCCGGCTTGCCATATCTGGTCGTAAAGCGAAACCTCTATTTCTCCATTTTTCATATCAGCAGGAACACCAGCTGCAAGCACACGGCGAGCATCGTCGCCATTGAGTTTCACCTTATACTCTCGAAGTCCGCGTATGTAAATATCGTCAGCATCTTGAAGAATGCGTACTTTCTCAGGAGTGATGTCGCCAAGAATACGTACGGCAAGCCCCGGACCAGGGAAAGGATGACGTGTAATAAGATGTTCTGGCATTCCCATCGATCGCCCCACTCTACGGACCTCGTCTTTGAATAGCCATTTGAGCGGTTCGCAGAGACGAAGATTCATCTTTTCAGGAAGTCCGCCCACGTTATGGTGACTCTTAATAACCTTACCAGTGATATTAAGGCTCTCAATACGGTCGGGATAAATAGTGCCTTGTGCCAACCATTTTGCCCCTGTCTGTTTTTCTGCTTCAGCATTGAACACCTCTACAAAATCGCGACCAATAATTTTGCGTTTCTGTTCAGGGTCGGATATTCCAACAAGGTCAGCAAAAAATTTAGCCGAGGCATCAACTCCTATCACATTAAGACCTAAACACTTATAATCTTCCATCACATCATGGAATTCATTTTTGCGAAGCATACCATGGTCAACAAATATACAGGTAAGATTCTTACCAATTGCCTTATTGAGAAGGACTGCAGCTACGCTTGAATCGACACCACCCGACAATCCAAGTATCACTTTGTCATTGCCCAATTCCTCTTTGAGTTGAGCCACAGTAGATTCAACAAAAGAGGTCGCACTCCAATCCTGCTTGCTACCGCAAATGTCCACGGCAAAGTTTTTAAGAAGTTGTGTTCCTTGCAAAGAGTGAAAAGCCTCGGGGTGAAACTGAACGCCCCACAGTTGTTCGTTCTCCACCTGATAGGCAGCATACTGCACCTTGTCAGTAGAAGCTATACAACGGAAATTGTCAGGCAAAGCCACAATAGTATCTCCATGGCTCATCCACACTTGCGAGTTATCATCAAAACCTTTGAATAGAAGATTATCTTTCTCAAACGACTGTAAGTTGGCACGTCCGTACTCACGCGAAGCGGCCGGAGCCACTTTACCGCCCATGGTGTGCGCCATATACTGCGCCCCATAACAAATACCAAGTATAGGATATTTTCCTCGAATACCGCTCAAATCCACCTTAAATGCTTTCGGATCATAAACACTAAAAGGAGATCCGGAAAGAATGACTCCAATAATATCTGGGTCATCGTATGGGAATTTATTATAAGGAAAAATTTCGCAGAAAGTATCAAGATCGCGCAAACGACGACCTATCAATTGTGTGGTTTGTGACCCAAAATCAAGAATGACAATCTTTTGTTGCATAATTATTGGTATAGTAGTAAGTATTCTTCAGTTTTCATATTTTCATCATTGATACTCACTCCACGACTTAATAGCTATTTCGTCAATCGTCATCGTGCAGAAAGCACTGATAAAAGCGCTTGCAAGGCGTGCGTTGGTGAGGAGCGGTATATTGAGATCAATAGAAGCTCGACGTATCTTGTATCCGTTGGTGAGTTCGCCTGAGGAGAGGTTTTTGGGTATGTTGACGACCATGTCTATTTCCTTCTTGTGTAGCATGTCGAGAGCTTGCGGCTGTCCCTGTTCGCTTGGCCAATACACACGCGTGTTAGTTACCCCATTTTCGGTAAGAAAACGCGATGTTCCACCTGTGGCATAAATATGATAACCTTTACTTTGCAGAAGTCGTGCGGAAGAGAGCATGTCAACCTTCTGCTTGGCGTCTCCCGTAGAGAGAAGAATGCCCTTGTCGGCAGATGGTATGCGGTAGCCGACGCTGAGCATAGACTTGAGAATGGCGCATGAGGAGTCGTCGCCAATACATCCTACCTCGCCTGTCGATGCCATGTCGACTCCGAGCACAGGGTCTGCTTTCTGCAGGCGGTTGAAGGAGAACTGGCTGGCTTTGATGCCGACATAGTCGAGGTCGAAAAGGTTTTTGCCTGGTTTTTCGACATCAAGTCCGAGCATGACTCGAGTGGCGAGTTCGATAAAGTTTATCTTGAGCACCTTGCTGACAAATGGGAACGAACGTGAGGCACGAAGGTTGCACTCTATAACCTTTATGTCGTTGTCGCGAGCAAGGAACTGAATGTTGAATGGGCCTGAGATGTTGAGCTCGCGAGCTATCTGCCGGCTGATGCGCTTGATGCGTCGCATTGTCTCCACATATAGCTTCTGTGGAGGGAACTGTATTGTGGCGTCTCCAGAGTGGACTCCAGCATATTCGATATGCTCAGAGATGGCATATACGATGATTTCGCCGTTGCGCGCCACAGCGTCCATCTCCACCTCCTTGGCATGTTCGATGAACTGGCTCACTACGACAGGGTGTTTCTTGGACACATTGGCGGCGAGAGTGAGGAAGCGCTCGAGTTCTTCCTGGTTGCTGCATACGTTCATGGCGGCTCCTGATAGGACGTATGAAGGACGTACGAGGACTGGGAATCCAACTTTGTCGATAAACTTGTTGATGTCCTCCATTGATGTCAGCGCGCTCCACTCTGGCTGGTCTACGCCTATGCGGTCGAGCATGGCAGAGAACTTATCGCGGTCTTCTGCATTGTCTATGCTCTTGGCGCTTGTGCCGAGGATGTTGACGTTCTGTCCGTCGAGGCGCATGGCGAGGTTGTTTGGTATCTGTCCGCCTGTGGACACGATGACTCCGTGAGGATTTTCGAGTTCGATGATGTCGAGCACACGCTCGAAGGTCAGTTCGTCGAAATAGAGGCGGTCGCACATGTCGTAGTCGGTGGAGACTGTCTCTGGGTTGTAGTTTATCATCACGCTGCGGTAGCCTTGCTTGCGGATGGTCTGCAATGCCTGCACGCCACACCAGTCAAACTCCACACTGGAACCGATGCGATATGCACCGCTGCCGAGCACAACGATGGAACGGTGGTCGCCAGTGTAGTCAACGTCGTTGGCTACTCCGCTATATGTAAGATAGAGATAGTTGGTATGTGCCGGGTATTCGGCTGCCAGCGTATCTATCTGCTTCACTACAGGCAGGATGCCTTTCTCCTTTCGTATAGCTCTGACAGCCATTGAGCCGTCCTCGCTGCCGAGTTGAGCTTCGAGTCCTATGGCACGCGCTATCTGGAAGTCGGAGAATCCCTGTATCTTAGCCTTGCGCAGTAGGTCGGCAGGGAGAGACTCTGGAGTATACTGTTTGAGAGCATCGGAAGTGGTGACAATGTCTTGGAGCTTCTGCAGGAACCATCGGTCTATCTTTGTCAATTCATGTATCTGGTCGACGGTATATCCGGCGGCAAGGGCTTTGGAGATGACGAAGATGCGCTTGTCTGTGGGTTCGCGGAGAGCTTTGTCCACATCGTCTATGACGAGTTCTTTGTTGTCGACAAAGCCATGCATGCCCTGGCCTATCATGCGCAGTCCCTTCTGGATGGCCTCCTCAAAGGTGCGTCCGATGGACATGACCTCTCCCACAGACTTCATGGAAGAGCCAAGTTCGCGGTCGACACCATGGAACTTGCCGAGGTCCCAACGTGGTATCTTGCAGACGACATAGTCGAGGGCTGGTTCGAAGAAGGCGCACGTAGTCTTTGTGACAGAGTTCTTCAGGTCAAAGAGGCCATAGCCGAGTCCGAGTTTAGCTGCCACGAAGGCGAGTGGGTAACCTGTGGCCTTAGAGGCGAGGGCTGATGATCGGCTCAGGCGAGCATTGACCTCTATGACTCGATAGTCTTCGCTTTCAGGATCGTAGGCGTACTGCACGTTGCACTCGCCCACAATGCCTACATGGCGCACGATGCGTATGGCCAGTTCGCGGAGCTTGTGGTAGTCGCTGTTGGACAGTGTCTGAGAGGGGGCAATGACGATGCTCTCGCCTGTATGTATGCCGAGAGGGTCGAAGTTTTCCATGTTGCAGACAGTGATGCAGTTGTCGAAGCGGTCGCGCACCACCTCATACTCCACTTCCTTCCATCCTCTGAGGCTCTTCTCCACCAGCACCTGTGGTGAGAAGGAGAAGGCTTTCTCAGCCAAGACATTGAGTTCGTCCTCATTGTCGCAAAATCCGCTGCCCAGTCCTCCGAGGGCATAGGCCGCACGAATGATGACAGGGTATCCTAATGCTTTAGCAGCTTTACGGGCATCCTCGATATTCTCGACAGCTTCGCTCTTGATGGTCTTGACATCTATCTCGTTGAGACGCTCCACGAAGAGTTCGCGGTCTTCCGTGTCCATGATGGCCTGGACGGGGGTGCCAAGCACTTGAACACCATATTTTTCAAAGACGCCCTCACGATAGAGAGCCACGCCGCAGTTGAGAGCCGTCTGTCCGCCGAAGGAGAGAAGGACTCCGTCGGGACGTTCTTTTTCGATGACACGCTCCACGAAGTAGGGTGTGACTGGGAGGAAATATATCTGGTCTGCCACGCCCTCCGATGTTTGGACCGTGGCGATATTGGGGTTGATGAGTACGGTCTGTATGCCTTCTTCCTTCAGGGCTTTCAGAGCCTGTGAGCCAGAGTAGTCAAACTCACCCGCCTCACCTATCTTGAGTGCTCCCGAACCGAGGAGCAATACTTTCTTTATGCTTGTATTGATGTTTTCCATAATGCTTCTTTTCTACAGGAGTTTGACAAAATCATCGAAGAGGAACTCTGTGTCGGTAGGGCCGCTGGCAGCCTCTGGGTGGAACTGGACGGAGAACCATGGCTTTGACTTATGTCGAATGCCTTCGTTCGATCCGTCGTTCATATTGGAGAAGAGAGGTTCCCAGTCGTTGCCGAGAGTGTCGTCGTCGACGGCGAATCCATGATTTTGGCTTGTGATGAAGCAGCGGTTGGTACCAGCCATGCGTACGGGCTGATTGTGGCTTCGGTGGCCGTACTTGAGTTTGTAGGTCTGCGCTCCACCAGCCTTGGCAAGGATCTGGTTGCCCATGCAGATGCCGAAGATGGGTTTGTCGCTCAGGCTCATGGCTCTGCGCAGATTGTCGACAGCTGCTCCGCACTGGTCGGGGTCGCCTGGGCCGTTGCTGATGAAGATGCCATCGTAGCGCAGGGAGGTGAAGTCGTAGTCCCACGGCACACGCACTATCTCTACTCCTCGACGCTTGAGGCAGCGTATGATATTGCTCTTCACACCGCAGTCGACGAGGATGATGGTCTTTTCAGCTCCCTCGTTGTAGCGGATGACTTCTTTGCAAGATACTTTGTCAACATAGTTGACAGAAGAGTATGGTATAGACGCAACATCCGACTCTACGTCTTCGATGACGATACGTCCCATCATGACGCCATGTTCACGCAGCACTTTGGTGAGCTGGCGCGTGTCAATGCCCGTGATGCCAGGTATCTGTTCGCGCTTGAGCCATGCCGCAAGACTCTCGCACGCATTCCAATGGCTGTACTGCTCGCTGTAGTCGCTCACGATGAGAGCCTCTGCATGGATACGTTCGCTCTCCATGAAGTCGGGAATGCCGTCAGGTGTGATGGTAAAGGGTGGCACACCATAATTGCCTACCAATGGATATGTCAGCGTCATGAGCTGACCTGCGTATGAGGGATCCGTCAAGCTCTCGGGATAGCCCGTCATGGCAGTATTGAACACGACCTCGCCTGCTACAGGCTTTTCATATCCGAAAGACTCGCCTTCGAATCGCGTGCCGTCATCCAGAATCAATGTTGCTTTTCTCATTTACCTATTATTCCTTAATATTTTTTATTTCATTTTCCACGTAATCAATAAAAGCCTGATTTACCAATTTCATACCTCCCTGCGTGGGATAATCGCCACTAAAATACCAATCTCCACTATGGTTTGGACAAGCCTTGTGAAGTCCTTCGAGCGTTTGATACACAATTTGTACTTTAGCATTCACATTATCAGGTTTAAGAATTTCGACCATCTTTGCCGCTATTTCCTCATCGGAAAATGGTGCATAAATTTCTTTTACATAATTCACAAAACGCTCTTTCGGACAACAAAGCTGCGCTTTACATTTATTATAAACATCGGTAATGACTTGTTCCAATCCTCGTTCTTTGAGGAGTGCGATAGTGGCCTTAAAGGCAATAAACTGATTCATGCTTGCCATATCGATACCATAATAGTCGGGATAACGCACTTGTGGCGAAGAGGAAACGATAACAATTTTTTTCGGTTTCAAACGGTCAAGAATACTGATAATACTCTGCTTGAGCGTAGTGCCTCGCACTATACTATCGTCAATAATCACCAAATTGTCCACACCGGCATTCAAACTTCCGTAAGTGATATCGTACACATGAGCTGCAAGGTCGTTACGACTATTACCCTCCGCAATAAAAGTACGAAGTTTTATGTCCTTGATAGCCACCTTTTCACTCCGTATGCGTTTCGACAATATTCTTGAAATTTCCTCATGAGCGGCACCCGAGCGGACAGCTTTTTCTATTTGCTCTACTTTCTGCTGATTCAAATAGTTGTCCAGCCCTTCGAGCATTCCGTAAAAAGCCACTTCGGCCGTATTCGGGATAAAAGAAAATACCGTGTGTTCGACATCGTAATCAATCGCTTTGAGAATAGACGGAATTAAAAGCTTACCCATCTCTTTTCGTTCACGATAAATATCCACATCACTTCCGCGACTAAAGTATATTCGTTCAAAAGAACAAGCTCTTTTGTTTTTAGGTTCGTTGATTTGCACAAGTCTCATATTGCCCGAACGATTGACAAGAATAGCTTGCCCGGGTTGCAATTCTGTAACTTGGTCGGCTGCGACATTAAGTACCGTTTGTATGACGGGACGCTCGGAGGCAAGCACCATAACTTCGTCGTCCATATACCAAAATGCCGACCGAATACCCCAAGGGTCGCGCACGGCAAAACTCTCGCCGCTACCCGTAATGCCGCACATCACATAGCCTCCGTCCCAATCTTTACTCGCCTGCTGAAGCACATGGCTCATATCAACACTATTTTCTATGGCTCGGGTTACATCTATGCCCGTCATTCCTTCTGCAACGTATTTTTCGTACAAATGTTCCACCTCGCGGTCGAGGCGATGACCGAGTTGTTCCAATATAATATAAGTGTCGGCATAACGACGCGGGTGTTGTCCCTCACTCGTTATTTTTGCAAACACTTCATCAACGTTAGTGAGGTTGAAATTACCGCAAACAGCCAAATTGCGTGATCGCCAATTATTACGTCGGAGAAACGGATGAACGTACGACAAACCACTCTTACCCGTAGTTGAATATCGCAAATGTCCCATATAGATATCCCCTGCAAAGGGCAAACATTTTTTTGCAAATACGGCATCATTGAGTTCGTCTTTGCTCAAATCGGCAAACTTGCCTTGTATATTCTGAAAAATTTCGGTGATGGCTCCCGTACCCAAAGCACGTTCGCGAAACATATACTCTTCGCCGGAAGCAGCGTCAAGTTTGACACAAGCAATGCCTGCTCCTTCTTGACCACGGTTGTGTTGTTTTTCCATCATAAGGTACATTTTGTTCAACCCATACATCCATGTACCATATTTCTGTTGGTAATACTCCAACGGCTTGAGCAACCGCACCATTGCCACGCCGCATTCATGCTTTATTATCTCCATTGATTTTGCCCCACTATTTCGTTTGCAAATTTAAGACGAGATACGCAGAAAACCTCATTTATTGTTCATTTTTTACAAAAATTCCCAAAATACGAATCCCGAACTGAAATCTTTTTACTCATTTTCACTTTCAATTTAAATCTTACAAACACTCATATTTTACAGACTATAATTTTTAAACGCATTTTTTATGGATATTTTTATTCAGATATAAATACAAAATGTATTTTTCCGTACTTTTATGCCCTTATATCAAAAAGTCGAATATGGCATTGGTCAATGAATATTTTTTGGAATTACCCAAAGAAACCGTTTTTTCAAACATCACAAAAGAAGTAGAGATATTCAAGGTTATACGTCCGACTTCTCAACTCATCGACTTAAGTATCAACGACGTAACTTGCTCATTGGCAGAGCATATAGTAGAAAATATGCACAAAGCCGTGAACGAAATGGCAGAATCGTCCACTTTTCATGGTTACGGACCGGAACAAGGATACGTTTTTTTGAGAGAGGCCATTATAAAAAACGATTTTAACACGCGGGGCATTCATCTCAGCCCGGACGAGATATTTGTAAACGACGGAATCAAAAGCGAGATTGGAAACATAGGCGAGATTCTTGGAAGCGACAATGCCGTAGGAGTAACCGACCCTATTTACCCCGTATATGTAGAAAGCAACGTCATATCGGGTCGTGCAGGCATTTTCCGCAACGGGCATTGGAGCAATGTCAATTACCTCGAATGCCTTGAGTCCAACGGCTTTGTTCCTCAAATTCCTGACCGACCAATTGATATTGTTTACCTTTGCTCGCCCAACAACCCCACGGGAATGGCATTTAGCAAATCGCAACTGAAGAAATGGGTAGATTACGCTTTAAAAAACAACACCCTTATTCTTTTTGACGCCACCTACGAAGCCTACATTCAGGCCCCAAACATTCCCCACTCCATTTACGAAATTCGAGGAGCGAAAAAAGTTGCCATCGAATTACGAAGTTTCTCTCGCACTGCCGGGTTTACAGGCATTCGCTGCGGTTACACCGTCATTCCGAAAGAATTAAACGTACAAACACTCGACGGTCGGCTTCTTTCGATGAATTCGCTATGGAACTATCGCCAACGGATACGTTTCAACGGAGTTTCGTATGTTACACAATGTGCCGCTGCCGCCATTTATACCGATGAGGGGAAGGTCGAAGTTGAAAAAACAATCGAGTACTACATGAAAAACGTAATGTTGATGCGTCGAGGACTTTCCCAAACAAGAATACGACTTTACGGTGGCGAACACATACCTTATTTATGGATTAAAGTACCTCAAGGACATACTTCGTGGGAATATTTCCGCCTTATGCTCTATGGAGCAAATGTAGTATGCACTCCCGGCACCGCATTTGGTCCGGGTGGCGAAGGCTATGTTCGATTAAGCGCTTTTGCTCCAAGAGAAGAATGCGAAAAAGCAGTGGAAAAACTACGAGAATGGTTGTAAACATATTTGTCTCGCAAACCATTTTCCACAAAAACAAGGATTAAGGCGCTATTGCATCGGCAACTTATATTGTATTCATGCCATCAAGGGCTGTCGTTTTGCAAGTAACCGCTCTACAAAAAAAACAGCAATAAAAAAAATAGCAAGTTTTATTTTAAATACGTAATAACACGTTTTAATTGCCATTTCAATACAAAACACTTCAAAATAATTCAATTAAAAACAAAAGCATTTTTTAATACTTCAAGAAACGATTATCTAAAACAAGCAAAATCGCAATTTCCATACTTTTGCATACCTAAAAAACAAGTCGGCTTTTCGGCTTTAACATAGACATTTTTTAGAATAGCATATATGGAAACAAACAACTTAGGATTGTACGAAGCAGCCAACGAACACGACGCTTGCGGTGTGGGTATGGTTGTCAATATTCACGGTAACAAGTCGCACGAGTTAGTAGATTCGGCTTTAAAAGTATTGGAAAACATGCGTCATCGCGGAGCGGAAGGTGCCGACAACAAAACAGGCGACGGAGCCGGCATTATGCTCCAAATTCCTCACGAGTTCATTCTTTTACAAGGAATTCCCGTTCCCGAAAAAGGGAAATACGGAACAGGATTGGTATTTCTACCAAAACAAAAAGACATTCAGGAAGAAATACTGAACATTGTAATAGAAGAAATCGAGCGTGAAGGACTTACGCTCATGCACCTGCGAAACGTACCGACAAATCCGGCATGCTTAGGCAAAGACGCATTGGCTACCGAACCCGACATCAAACAGGTATTCATCACCGGTGCTACCGACACAAGTACCTTTGAGCGAACGCTTTACATCATACGCAAAAAAATAGAACGACGCGTTAAGCACAAGGATTTTTATATTGTTTCGCTTTCAAGCAAAAACATCGTATACAAAGGCATGCTCACCTCCATGCAGGTACGCGAATATTTTTCCGACCTCACTCACCCCTATTTCACCAGCGGATTGGCATTGGTGCATTCACGATTCAGCACCAACACGTTCCCGACATGGAGTTTGGCACAACCTTTTCGTTTGTTGGCGCACAATGGCGAAATAAATACCATACGGGGCAATCGCGGTTGGATGGAAGCACGCGAAAGTGTACTCTCTACCCCGACTTTGGGCAACATCAAAGACATCTGCCCTATTGTACAACCCAACATGAGCGATAGCGCTTCGCTCGACAACGTTCTGGAGTTTTTCGTTATGTCGGGCTTGAGTCTTCCGCACGCAATGAGCATGTTGGTACCCGAATCTTTTAACGATAAAAATCCAATCAGCGAAGATTTAAAGGCTTTTTACGAATATCACTCCATATTGATGGAGCCTTGGGACGGACCGGCTGCTCTGCTTTTCAGCGATGGCCGCTACGCAGGCGGTATGCTCGACCGAAACGGACTCCGCCCTGCACGCTATCTGATCACCAACAACGACATCATGGTGGTTGCCAGCGAAGTCGGTGTAATGGATATTGAACCATCGGAAATCAAAGAAAAAGGACGTCTGCAACCCGGCAAAATTCTCCTTGTCGATACCGAGCAAGGCAAAATATATTACGATGGCGAGTTGAAAGAACAATTGGCTGCTGCAAAACCCTATCGTCAGTGGTTATCGACCAACCGCATCGAATTGCATACATTGAAAAGCGGTAGAAAAATAGAGAATATGGTTTCGGAATACGACCGTATGCTTCGGGCATTTTATTTTACGCGCGAAGATGTGGAACGCACTCTGATGCCGATGGCAACAAACGCTGCCGAGCCTATTGCTTCGATGGGCAACGATACGCCATTGGCGGTTTTGAGCGAAAAGCCCCAACTTCTGTTCAACTACTTCCGCCAACAATTCGCACAAGTAACAAACCCTGCCATCGACCCGATTCGCGAGGAGTTGGTAATGTCGCTCACCGAATATATCGGAGCCGTCGGAATGAACATTCTCACGCCCGACGAGAGCCACTGCAAAATGGTTCGCCTACCCCACCCTGTGCTCAACAATACACAGCTCGACATTCTTTGCAACATTCGTTACAAAGGTTTTAAAACCGTCAAGTTGCCCATCATTTTCGAAGCGAAAGCAGGCAAAGCAGGGCTGCAAGAGGCTTTGACGGAATTATGCAAAAAAGCGGAGCAATCGGTTATTGATGGTGCTAACTACATCATTCTTTCCGACCGCGAAGTCGATGCCGAGCATGCCGCCATACCTTCACTTTTGGCGGTGAGTGCCGTTCATCATCATTTGATTTCGGTGCAAAAACGCGTGCAAACGGCATTGATTGTCGAAAGCGGCGAAATAAGAGAAGTAATGCACGCTGCTCTACTTTTAGGCTACGGAGCAAGCGCTATCAATCCCTACATGGTGTTCGCCATTCTCGACGATTTGGTAAAGAAAGGCGAATTGCAACTCAACTACGAAACTGCCGAAAAAAATTATATCAAAGCCGTATGCAAAGGGTTATTCAAAATTATGAGCAAAATGGGCATCAGCACCATTCGTTCGTATCGTGGAGCAAAAATATTTGAGGCAATAGGCGTAAGCGAAGAATTGTTGCGGACGTATTTCGGTACATCGTCATCTACCATTGGCGGTATTCGATTGGAAGAAGTTGCAAAAGACGCACTTCGTATGCACCATGCCGCATTTGCCGAAAATGTCGAAAACGAAGACATTTTGCCTCACATCGGTCAGTTTTCGTTCCGAAAAGACGGCGAAAAACACGCATGGAATCCCGAAACCATCAGTACATTGCAGTTGGCAACACGCTTGGGTAGTTACAAAAAGTTCAAAGAATTTACGACCATGGTCGACGGAAAAGAATCGCCGATATTCTTACGCGACTTTTTCGGGTGGAAACGCAAACCCATCTCCATCGAAAAGGTAGAACCCGTAGAAGAAATCGTCAAACATTTCGTAACGGGAGCCATGTCGTTTGGTGCCATCAGCAAAGAGGCACACGAGGCGCTGGCACTTGCCATGAACAAATTGGGGACGCGCAGCAACACCGGCGAGGGTGGCGAAGATGCCGCACGCATCACCGGCACACACGACGGCATTTCGCTTTGCAGCAAAACAAAGCAAATAGCTTCAGGGCGTTTCGGTGTTACAGCCGAATACCTTGTCAATGCCGAAGAGATTCAGATAAAAGTGGCACAAGGGGCAAAACCCGGCGAAGGCGGACAGTTGCCCGGCTACAAAGTAGATGAGGTGATTGCACGCACACGGCACTCCATACCGGGCATTTCGCTCATTTCGCCACCACCTCACCACGACATTTATTCCATTGAGGATTTGGCACAACTCATTTTCGATTTAAAAAATGTAAATCCTCGTGCAAAAATCAGCGTAAAATTGGTAGCGGAAAGCGGCGTTGGAACCATTGCCGCAGGTGTAGCCAAGGCAAAAGCCGACGTCATTGTCATCAGCGGTGCCGAAGGTGGTACAGGTGCTTCGCCTGCAAGCAGCATGCGTTACGCAGGCATTTCGCCCGAAATAGGGTTGAGCGAAACGCAACAAACCCTCGTGTTGAACGGACTACGCGGACAAGTACGCCTGCAAGTTGACGGGCAACTCAAAACAGGTCGCGACATTATCAACATGGCGTTGCTCGGTGCCGAAGAGTTTGGTTTCGGCACAACGGCACTGATTGTTTTAGGTTGCGTAATGATGCGCAAATGCCACACCAATACCTGCCCCGTTGGCGTTGCAACGCAAGACCCGCAACTCCGCGAAAAATTCCGTGGGCATTACAAATATGTAGTAAATTACTTCACGTTTTTGGCTCAAGAGGTACGCGAATACCTTGCCGAAATGGGCTTTACGCGATTGGAAGATATTGTGGGACGCACCGATTTGATAGAAGCAAAAACCGCAAAACGAAACGATAAAGCCGCTTTACTCGATTTGAAAAAATTATTGCAGAAAATCGACAACAATTCACCTTTGCACTACTCTTTTGCAGGTCGGCAAACAAACGGACACGTCAAAGACGAACAAATATTGGAAGCCCTTCGACCGGCCATTGAGCAAGGCAAAGAAGTGTCGTTGGAATATACCATCGGAAACACCGACCGCTCTGTAGGAGCTATGCTATCGGGCGTCATTGCCAAACGATACGGACAGGCGGGACTTCCCGACCAAACCATCAACATCAAGTTCAAAGGTTCGGCAGGACAGAGCTTCGGAGCATTTCTGCCTCATGGCGTAAGTTTCAAATTGGAAGGCGAAGCCAACGACTATTTGGGCAAAGGATTGAGCGGCGGGCGCATCGCTCTGCTTCCGCCTGTCAGGAGCAATTTTGCTGCCGAGCAAAACACCATTGCAGGTAATACGATTCTATACGGAGCCACCTCGGGCGAAGTTTATATCAACGGACGCGTAGGCGAACGTTTTGCTGTTCGTAACTCCGGTGTAACTGCCGTTGTCGAAGGCGTTGGCGACCATTGCTGCGAGTACATGACAGGCGGTCGCGTAGTTGTTCTCGGCGAAACAGGACGCAACTTTGCTGCCGGTATGAGTGGCGGCGTGGCATACGTATGGGACAAACACCATAATTTTGACTATTTCTGCAACATGGAAATGGTGGAACTCTCGCTTGTAGAAGACTCCACCAGCCGTAAAGAGCTGCACGAACTCATTCGCCAACATTACCTCTACACGGGTTCGCAAATGGCACGCACCATGCTTGACGACTGGAATCGTTACGTCGATGAGTTCATTCAAGTGGTACCGATAGAATACAAACGTGTATTGCAAGAAGAACAAATACGAAAATTGCAACTCAAAATAGCCGAAGTACAAAGAGATTATTAAGCATTTGCCAACAGAAAAAAGAGTGATAATATGAAAGATCCGAAAGCATTTCTAAAAATTCCACGCCAGGAAGCGGGTTATCGTCCTATTCACGACCGAATTGCCGACTTTGGCGAAGTGGAACAAACATTAAATAGCCACGACCGCAAGTTACAAGCTTCACGTTGCATGGATTGCGGCGTACCATTCTGCCATTGGGCATGTCCGTTGGGCAACAAACAACCCGAGTTTCAGAGCGCACTTGCCGCAGGAAAATGGAAAGAAGCATACAAAATATTGAGTAAGACTAACGACTTTCCCGAATTTACGGGACGTATCTGTCCTGCATTATGCGAAAAGTCGTGTGTATTGAAACTAACATTTGACGCCCCGACTACCATCCGTGAGAATGAGGCGGCCATTGCCGAAGCTGCTTTCCGTGAGGGATATATTCAACCTCGCAAAATAGAACGCAACGGAAAAATGGTAGCCGTCATCGGTGCCGGTCCGGCAGGATTGGCTGTGGCCAACCAACTGAACGGCATAGGATACGACGTTACCGTAATCGACAAAAATGAGGCCCCCGGCGGATTGTTGCGTTACGGGATTCCAAACTTTAAGCTGCATAAACCAATCATCGACCGTCGTATTCAACTGATGGAAAAAGAAGGCGTCAAATTTTATATGGGTATGGATGTAGACGTTACCGCCCTACCCGACGGATACGATGCCTATTGCATCTGCACAGGTACACCCACGGCTCGCGACCTCAACATTCCGGGACGGGAGTTGAAAGGCATTCATTTGGCTCTCGAAATGCTTTCACAACAAAACCGCATTTTAGCGGGAGCTACTTTTACAAAAGACAAATTGGTTACAGCCAAAGGTAAAAAAGTGCTGGTTATCGGAGGTGGCGATACGGGTAGCGACTGCATCGGCACAAGCCACCGACAGGGAGCCGTGAGCGTTACGCAAATAGAGATTATGCCACAACCTCCCGAGGGACACAACCCCGCCACTCCTTGGCCTCAATGGCCTATTGTGCTAAAAACCACCTCGAGCCACGAAGAGGGTTGCGTGCGCCGTTGGTGCCTCACCAGCAACCGTTTTATCGGTAAAAACGGACGTGTAACCGGTGTCGAAGTAGAAGAGGTGGAATGGCTACCGAACCCCGATGGCGGACGCCCCGTGATGAAACCGACAGGCAAAGTGGAAATCATCGAAGCCGACCTCGTTCTCCTTGCCATGGGATTCATTAAACCCGAACAACCGACATTCCCTGAAAACGTATTTGTGGCAGGCGATGCCGCATCGGGAGCAAGCCTCGTGGTACGTGCCATTGCCAGCGGACGAAAAGTTGCACAAGAGATTGACAAGTATTTAAGCAGTGAGTCATAAATTTCTAATTAAGAAAAAGTTATGTGTGGAATTGTAGGTATTTTTCAAATTAAACAACAATCCGGCGAATTACGCCAAAAAGCATTGAAGATGTCGCAAAAACTGCGTCACCGCGGACCTGACTGGAGTGGCATTTATGTCGGAGGTTCTGCCATATTGGCTCACGAGCGGCTCTCCATTGTCGACCCGCAAAGCGGAGGGCAACCACTCTACACACCCGACAAGAAACAAGTGTTGGCAGTGAACGGAGAAATTTATAATCATCGGCAGATTCGTGCTGATTATGCCAATCGTTACGAGTTTCAAACGGGAAGCGATTGTGAAGTGATACTCGCCCTCTATCGTGAAAAAGGCATCCGTTTTTTGGAAGAATTGAACGGCATTTTCGCATTTGCTCTTTACGATGAAGAACGCGACGAATTTCTTATTGCACGCGACCCTATCGGCGTAATTCCGCTCTACATCGGCAAAGACAGCCAAGGGCTTATCTATGTGGCAAGCGAACTGAAAGCGCTCGAAGGATTTTGCGATGAATATGAGCCATTTTTACCCGGACATTATTATTGGAGCAAAGAGGGTAAAATGACACGCTGGTACACCCGCGATTGGATGGAATACGATGCCGTAAAGAACAACGCAAGTAGCGTCAGCGAATTGCACGATGCACTCGAATCGGCCGTACAGCGGCAGTTGATGAGCGATGTCCCCTACGGAGTTCTTTTGAGCGGCGGGTTGGATTCGTCCGTTATCTCCGCCATTGCAAAAAAATACTCGGCAAAACGCATCGAGACCGACGGACAATCGTCGGCTTGGTGGCCACAGTTGCATAGTTTTGCAGTAGGATTGAAAGGTGCTCCCGACCTTGCCAAAGCACGTGAAGTAGCCGAACACATCGGCACCGTTCATCACGAAATCAATTACACAATACAGGAAGGTCTTGACGCCATTCGCGATGTTATTTACTACATCGAAACGTACGATGTAACCACCGTTCGTGCCTCCACGCCGATGTATCTGCTTGCGCGTGTCATCAAATCGATGGGCATCAAAATGGTGCTTTCGGGCGAAGGTGCCGACGAGGTATTCGGAGGTTATCTCTATTTTCACAAAGCTCCCGATGCAAAGGCTTTCCACGAAGAGACGGTACGAAAACTATCGAAGCTGTACCTTTACGACTGCCTGCGTGCCAACAAAAGCCTTTCGGCTTGGGGCGTAGAGGGTCGCGTGCCATTTCTCGACAAGGAATTTCTCGACGTGGCAATGCGTCTTGCCCCCGAGTCGAAAATGTGTTCGGGCAATACCATCGAGAAAAAAATCGTACGCGAAGCCTTTGCCGATATGCTTCCCTACAATGTGGCTTGGCGACAAAAAGAGCAGTTCAGCGATGGCGTAGGTTACAATTGGATTGACACGTTGAGAGCCATCACTGCCGAAGCCGTCAGCGATGAACAAATGGCGCATGCTGCCGAACGCTTCCCCATCAATACGCCGATGAACAAGGAGGAATACTACTATCGTTCGATATTCGAGGAGCATTTCCCGAGCAAAAGTGCGGCTTTGAGTGTTCCACACGAAGCCAGCGTAGCATGCTCCACTGCCATTGCTCTTGAATGGGACAAAGCATGGAAAGGGAAAAACGAGCCAAGCGGTCGTGCCGTAAAAGATGTTCACGAAAAAGCATACGAAAAATAGACATTCTAAACAATTACTACAGATTATGAAAAAACGTTGGATAATACTAATGACTGCCATGGTCATAATTGCCATTGCAGGACTATTTGCAACGGAACCGACTTTCGATTGCGACTTTTCGAAAATAAATGCAGCTGATGTTGCATGGCTGATTACCGCCACGATATTTGTACTGATGATGACACCGGGGTTGTCGTTTTTCTACGGCGGCATGGTGGGAGCTAAAAATGTAATATCAACAATGCTCCAAAGTTTCATAGCCATGGGTATCATATCGGTATTATGGGTAGCATTCGGATTTTCGCTTTGCTTTGGCGACGACATCGGTGGTATAATAGGTAACCCTACAACGTTTCTGATGTTCAACAATGTAGGTGGCGACATTTATACTACTCCGACAGGAAAAATACTTGGCGGAGCCACCATACCATTGGCACTTTTCGCTCTTTTCCAAATGAAATTCGCCATTATCACACCATCGCTCATCACGGGTTCATTTGCCGAACGCGTACGTTTTTCGGGCTACATGTTTTTCATGATTTTCTTTTTTGTGTTCATCTATTGCCCGCTTGCCCACATGACGTGGCACCCCGACGGATTGTTTCTAAAATGGGGAGTAGTCGATTTTGCAGGCGGTATCGTGGTGCATGCGTCGTCGGGTGTAGCGGCTCTTGCGGGAGCCATATTTCTTGGTCGCCGCAAGCCATCGACACGCAAGAGCGAACCCGCCAACATACCATTCGTGCTGCTTGGTGCAGCCATGCTGTGGCTCGGTTGGTTCGGATTCAATGCAGGCAGTTCACTCCATGCCGACGGTATTGCCGTCAAAGCATTTCTCAACACCAATACGGCATCTGCTACGGCAATGATGAGTTGGATATTTTTCGATTGTTTGCGAGGTCGTAAACCATCTGCCATGGGAGCCGCCGTTGGTTGTGTAGTCGGTCTTGTAGCCATCACGCCCTCTGCCGGTTGAATTTCGGACTCGGGTATCATCATTT
>SAMEA3663036__coassemble_279_pt1 | contig 24826 bp, 19 predicted proteins | sample SAMEA3663036__metabat2_low_PE_036 | metagenome-assembled genome bin SAMEA3663036 (sample SAMEA3663036) | pig gut metagenome | biome: pig gut; feature: pig-associated habitat; material: faeces | place: France | collected 2012 | reverse complement strand
ACGCGAAAATGCCACAAGCAGCAACAGCAGCAAACTACTGCCCGCGGCCATAGATGCATCTACCACAAAGTTGGCGTACACAGGCAATGGCGATATAGACGAACTCAAACCGAGAATAAAAAAGATGTTGAAGATATTCGATCCGATAACGTTGGCAATAGCCAAATCGGTATTCTTTTTGATGGCGGCAATAACCGAGGTGGCCAACTCAGGCAACGACGTACCGGCCGCCACAATCGTTACACCTATCACCGCCTCACTGACACCCCACGATTGGGCAATGCTCACGGCGTTATCCACTATCAGATTGCCACCCACCACCAAACCGACAAGCCCGACCACAATCAGCAGCAACGCCTTCCACGCTTTCATACCGACAGACTCGGTAGATGTATTGTCGGCACTCATCATATCCTTTTTTGCCTGAAAGGATATATAAACAAGAAACACAATAAAACACAAAAGCAGTATCATGCCATCGAATCGTTGAACGACATTGTCCAACCCCAAGAACAACACCGCCACCGCAGCCAAAACACTGAGCGGAATCTCGTAACGGAACGTATTTTTTTTGCAAACGATAGGTGAAATCAATACCGATAATCCAAGTATTATCAATACATTAAAAATATTGCTGCCAACAACATTGGTCAAAGCTATTTCGGGTGTTCCTTTGGCAGTTGCCACCACGTTCACCACCAACTCCGGTGCCGAAGTTCCGAATGCAACTATGGTCAAACCGATAACCAAATCCGACACGTTCAGACGCTTTGCCAAACCCGAAGCGCCATCGACCAGCCAATCCGCTGCAAAAGTCAGCAATACGAAACCAACTATCAACAACAAATACTCCATCTTTTTTCATTTGATATGAGCAAACAGCCATGCAAGATAAGCCGCATAGCAGAGCAACATCACAACCCCACCCCAACGATTCAACTCACGCTTACGCGAAAACGCCACAAACAGCCACAACAACAAACTGCTACCCGCAGCTACCGAGGCATCTACCACAAAGTTGGCATATACAGGCAACGGCGATATAGATGAACTTAAACCGAGAATCAAGAATATGTTGAATATGTTTGACCCGATAACATTGCCAATGGCCAAATCGGTATTCTTTTTGATTGCGGCAATGACCGAAGTGGCCAACTCGGGCAACGACGTACCCAGCGCCACAATCGTTACACCTATCACCGCCTCGCTAACGCCCCACGATTGGGCAATGCTCACGGCGTTATCCACTATCAGATTGCCACCCGCCACCAAACCGACAAGCCCGACCACAATCAGCAACAACGCCTTCCAAATCTTCATTTTTTTTGCCGCATCTTCTATTTCGTCAATAGCACCGCTTTTTGCCTGATACACCGAATAAATAAGAAACAGCACAAAAAAAGCCAGTAAAACAATCCCCGCCAATCGATTTATCTCTTTGGTACATACACCAAAAACCAAAACCATAAATCCCGCTAAAAAGCTGAGCGGTATTTCATAACGAAACGTGTTTCGTTGACAAGCAATCGGACAAAACACTGCCGACAATCCTAAAATAACAAGCGTATTGATAATGTTGCTGCCCAACACATTGGTCAATGCTATTTGGCTTGTCCCTTGAGCGGTTGCCACCACGTTCACCACCAACTCCGGCGCCGAAGTTCCGAATGCAACTATGGTCAAACCGATAACCAAATCCGACACGTTCAGACGCTTTGCCAAGCCCGAAGCACCATCGACCAGCCAATCTGCTGCAAAAGTCAGCAATACGAAACCGACTATCAATAATAAATACTCCATCACAATTTTCTTTTGCCACAAAGGTAAAAAATCTATCAAAACCATTTATCCGTTTTTTATTCGGTCAATCAACACAAGGGGGAAGACGACCTCTGCAAAATTCTTTTCTTTTCGTATCTTTGCACTCTGAAATACACAAATTCCATGAATTTAGAACAAGAAATACAACGTCGAAGAACATTTGCCATCATTTCACACCCTGATGCAGGTAAAACAACTTTAACCGAGAAATTGTTGCTTTTCGGAGGAGCTATTCATGTAGCCGGAGCTGTAAAATCGAATAAAATAAAAAAAACAGCCACTTCCGACTGGATGGAAATAGAGAAACAGCGCGGCATCTCGGTAGCAACCTCGGTAATGGGCTTTGAGTACCAAAATTACAAAATAAACATCCTTGACACCCCCGGACATCAGGACTTTGCCGAAGATACTTACCGCACGCTTACGGCGGTTGACAGCGTTATCATTGTCATCGATTCGGCAAAAGGAGTCGAGGCACAAACCCGCAAACTGATGAACGTTTGCCGTATGCGCAAAACTCCCGTTATTGTATTTATCAACAAAATGGACCGTGAGGGAAAAGACCCATTCGATTTGCTCGACGAGATAGAAGCCGAATTGCAAATTCGCGTCCGACCGCTCAGCTTTCCCATCAATCAAGGAGCAAAATTTAAAGGTGTTTACAATATTTTCGAGCAAAATCTGAATCTTTACACTCCTAACAAACAATACATTTCGGAAGCCATTGAACTAAACGACATCAATACCGAAGAATTAGACAATTTTGTCGGTGAAACCGATGCAAATAAGCTCCGCGAAGACCTCGATTTGGTCAATGGCGTCTATTCCGATTTCAACACCGACGAATACCTTAAAGGCGAAGTCGCTCCTGTATTTTTCGGCAGTGCGTTAAACAATTTCGGAGTAAAAGAGTTGCTCGATTGTTTCATAAAAATTGCGCCCTCGCCACGTCCGATAGAAGCCGTTGAACGCACCGTAAATCCTTACGAAACGCCTTTCACGGGATTTGTGTTCAAAATACATGCAAATATGGACCCGAACCATCGTTCGTGCATTGCGTTTGTAAAAATCTGTTCGGGGCGATTTGAACGAAACGGCAACTACAAACACATTCGCCACAACAAAATGATGCGTTTCAGCAGTCCTACGGCTTTTATGGCTCAAAAAAAAGAGACCGTTGACGAAGCTTTTGCCGGCGACATCGTAGGATTGCCCGACAATGGTACTTTCAAAATCGGGGATACATTGACCGAAGGCGAAAATATCCATTTCAAAGGCTTGCCGAGCTTTTCGCCCGAAATGTTCCGTTACATCGAAAACACCGACCCGATGAAAACCAAGCAGCTCGAAAAAGGCATCTCGCAACTGATGGACGAAGGCGTGGCCCAACTTTTCGTCAGCGAATACAACAACCGAAAAATTATCGGCACCGTAGGGCAACTTCAGTTTGAAGTGATTCAATACCGACTTTTGCACGAATACGGGGCACAATGCCGCTTCGAACCGCTTTCGCTTTACAAAGCGTGCTGGATAGAAAGCGACGAAAAAGATGCCCTCGAATTGTTCAAAAAACGAAAATTTCAATACATGGCCAAAGACCGCGAAGGGCGAGACGTTTTCATGGCCGACTCGGCATACATTCTGCAAATGGCACAACAGGATTTCGAGAAAATACGTTTTCACTTTACCAGCGAATTTTAAATGCCCGAAAAAGAGAAGCATCCGCTACCGTTTTTTCTACCTCAAAACGCAAAAATTTTGATGTTGGGAAGTTTCCCGCCGCAACAGAAACGGTGGTCGATGGCATTTTTCTATCCGAATTTTCAAAACGATATGTGGCGGATTTTCGGGCTTCTGTTTTTCGGCGACAAAAACCATTTTGTCGATGTTCCTGCAAAAAAATTTCGAGAAACAGCAATCCGTGAATTTCTTGCCGAAAAGGGAATTGCTCTCGGCGACACGGCAACAGAAGTTGTCCGACTCAAGGAAAACGCTTCCGACAAATTTCTTCAAATTGTAAAAACCATCGATTTAATCGACGTTTTTCAGCAAATACCGCAATGCGAAGCTATCGTTGTTACCGGACAAAAAGCCTTGGAAACGATTCTTTCGTTGCTTGACCACCCGACAGAACCAAAAATAGGCGATTACATAGAAGTCCCCTTTCAACAACACAAAATACGCCTTTATCGAATGCCCTCGTCGTCGCGCGCTTATCCTTTGTCTTTGGATAAAAAAGCCGAATACTACAAAGCGATGTTTCACAACGAACATTTATTATAAATCAACCGAAAAGTTGGCATCTTTGTTGCTATGCTTATTCGGATTTCGGATAAAAAGCATATCTTTGCGATTCTGTTTTGTTCAATTTTGGAATTGATGAAAAAATTCATTATCATAATAACAAGTTTGTTGCTGACGGCATGTGCAACCCAAAAAGAAGCATTGCTGTTACCCGACCACATCACTTATAACGCCACATTCAAAATGTTGTGGAACGACATTTCAGCCGAAGCAGGCAACAAGCGTTCGCTGAAAAACTATACTCCATCGAACAACGTGGTTCAGAATTACAGCCTTTTTCAACAAGACGGAAAATATATTGTTTCAGGATTTTTGTTTGCCGACGCAACATTTTCCGTACATGATTTTGAAAAAACGGGAGGCGCATTAGTCGATTACGGCAATGGGCAATACACATTCCGCATACCCATCAATCGACTCGAAAAAATGCTTCATATAAAGGGAATTACGAGAATTGAATTGGGAAATAAATCAAACCTAAAAATAAATCGATTATGAAAAAATTATTACTGTTTTTATTGTGTATCCCAACGCTGCTGACAGCACAAAACAAATTGTCGCCTTACACAAACATTTTTCTACAACAACAAAAAGAGGCTCAAACCGAAATACAAAAAGTAGCCCTCAAGAATCTGTATTCGATAACAACCAACGATGAAAACGAAGAACTCGTTTCCGGATTTTTGTTTCTCAAATCGGGGTACGGCACCGATGAATTGGGAAATTTAGGCGTACTCGTCAATACCGACATCGACAGTATTTTTACGGTAAGCATACCTGTTTCAAAAATAGAAGAAATCGTTGCACTCGACTATGTGAAACGTTTCGAGATGGGAACACCTGTTTTTAACACTATGAATACTGCACGAGGGAAAGCCTCTGTTAACGAGGTACACAACGGACAAGGAGGATTACCTCAAGGTTATACCGGTAAAAATACCGTTATCGGAATTGTGGACATCGGATTGCAATACGACCATATCAACTTTTACACGAAAGACAGAAGCGACTTACGCGTAAAACGCGTGTGGAATCAGTCGGCAACTGGAACAGCAGCTACCCGTCCTACAGGATTTACTTACGGTAGAGAATACAAAACAAAAGCCAGCATTCTCGCCGCGAAACGCGACAATACATCAGAAACTCACGGCACTCACGTTGCAGGTATTGCTGCCGGCTCCACTACTTTCAATAGCTATGGAGGTGTGGCACCCGATGCCGATATCATAATGGTCAGTGTTAATACCAACCAAAACAATGCCATTTTGGATGGTATAAAATACTGTTTCAATAGTGCAGAAGGCAAACCTTGCGTAGTAAACGTAAGTTGGGGTTCGCACATCGGTCCTCACGATGGTACGTCGGCTTTCGACCAAGCCCTGAATGCAATTGTAGGCGAAAAGAAAATCGTGGTAGGTAGTGCCGGCAACGAAGGCAGCGACTATATTCACAGCGGCAAAACATTGACCGATACCGACACGATATTAAACACCATTATTGAACCTTACAACAATTATGTAATGGTTGATGTTTGGGGCGATGTGGCACAAAACTACCAACTACAAATATGTATTTTCGATGCAAGCGGAAATGAGTTGTTCACATCAAAAGCCATCGATGCCACACAAACTTCGTCGCAAAACATCAGCTTACGAAACGGCGGAAGCGGAACTATCCGTTGTGAATCGGAATTAAACACGACCAACAACAAAGGGAATGTTTTCTTATACTCTCAAAATGCAGTTATAGATGCAGGCAACTACTTAGGGCTGAAAATTATCGGGAAAAACGGTACGATAAACGCATGGGCTCAATATGGTAATTTTGCCACAAAATCGATTGCAGGATTTACTGCCGACAACACCATCTCCGTAGGCGAAATAGGCGGCACGGCCGAACGCATCATTACCGTAGGGTCGTTCAACAGCAGTTATGGAACTATAGGAAAAATCTCCAACTTTTCAAGTTTAGGACCTACAGCCGACAATCGAACCAAACCCGATGTGTTGGCTCCCGGATGCGTCATTATATCTTCTGTTAACGGATATGCCGTTACTACCGCAGCAGATATGGCTGACCAATCGGGCTGGAACTTCTTGAAAACAGAAACGGTTAACAACGTCAAATATCGGTATGGGAAAATGCAAGGTACATCGATGGCATCGCCATTTATGGCGGGAGTGGTTGCCCTTTGGATGGAAAATGCCCGTTTTCTTACTCCCGAAGGCGTAAAAGAGGTGCTTGAAAAAACCGCCACTCAAGATTCTTTCACAGGTGTAACTCCGAACAACTCGGCAGGATATGGCAAAGTAAACGCTTTGGCAGGATTGATAGAAACGTTTTCGTTCTCCTCTCTCGAAGAAATCGAGAAATCGAATGCGACATTGATTTGCTATCCGAATCCCGTTATAGACAGATTACATGTATTCTTCCCAAAAACCGATAAAAACGTAACTATTTCGGTATGGAACGTCAATGGACAAATGGTAAGTTCACGCTATTTTGAGAATGTTGTCAATTTGCAACAAGAGACCATCGATTTTTCGGGAATCTCAAGCGGACTTTACATTGTGAGAATTTCGGGAAACAAAACCTCCGAAACCTTCAAAATTCAAAAATAACTTTTAATTAAGAAATTTTATATTACCCGAGTAACTACCTGTTATTCGGGTATTTTCATATCTTAAGTTGTAGGTTAACGTATATTTGGAGTTGTTGTTGGCAACAAGTACATCGCCCGACACAAAGGGAGAGTTTTCGGCACCGAGCAGCCAGCTGCCTTCGCAGCTACTTTCGAGCAGACTCCCTTTTGTAAGCGAAAATTCTGCACCGCTCTCCGAAATCGAATAATCGCCAATAGGAATGGCATTAGAAGCACTCAAAGCCACATTAAACAGAAGTTGTAAAGAGTCGGTGTCATTTTTCAGCATCACCATCATTTGCTTTGAGCCGCCCTCTGTCGAGGTTTCTTGTGCCGTTGCCGACGAAAAAGTCATTGTTTTTTCTTCCACATCGGTTTCCGAAGCATCAAAAGCGGCAATCTCCCCTTTAAAACTACCCGAAATAACTTCGCCTTTTTCACCCAAAAACGATACATTGACGGCGTATTCATCGGCATTCTTATCAACCACGCAACTTCCGCTTTTAATAAATATAGCGCCAAGGCTTTGAGCTACAAGTTGTCCCAAATAAGAACCCGGAGCATATTTTTCGATATTGCTTCCCGGAAAAAACGTCATTGCTTTTCCCGTTGTATCGTTGTTAAAAGTTCCTGCAACAAGCAGCGTATCGTCTTTCGACTGATTCAATGAAATGTTAAGAAAAAAGCCTTCTCCCTCGACAACTCCCGAACCTTTATGCTCAAGTCCGTCGTCTAACAATCGTAAAATCACATTATTCGTTCCTTTCTTATATGCATCACCCAAGAAATACAATATAGCCGTATGAAACGAGAAATCGGCCTTAACCGCCAGTACGGTTATTTTGCATTCGGCATAAACCTTATCGCAAATGGCACCGACAACGGCCTCCCCCGGAGTCAGCGCACGAATGGTCCCGTTATCAGAAACAGAAACTACGCTTTCGTTACTACTCTCCCATGTAATATCGGCATTGCGTGTGGCTGCAAGCGGATAAACCGAAACTTCGAGTTGGGCCGTATCGCCCATGGTCATCACTTTCACTCTTTCGCTAAGCACCAACGAAGTTACTTTCTCGTTGTCGCACGAGGCTAATAACAAGACAAAAAGCATTGAAACAAAAAAGACCTTTTTCATTGTGTCAGAATTTTTTTTCGTAAATATCGTACAGGATAGCAGGCTGCACAAAATCCTAATGCTACAACCGTCGAAAATATCAATAATATATCACCAAATTTTACAATCACCGGATAGACATCGACAACATAGCCTCCTTCCATTTTAAGCCAACCGAAATATTGTTGGGACAAACAAAGCAATACACCCAAAATCAATCCTACAACCGCTCCCGTGATGGAAATCAACCAACCTTCGCAAAGAAAAATGGTACGAATAAGTTGTTGCGAAGCACCCATTTTATGCAATGTTGCAATATCGTCTTTTTTGTCAATAATAAGCATTGACAACGAACCTATAATATTAAACGTAGCAACCAACAGAATCAACGAAAGAATTAAAAAAGTTATCCATTTTTCTATCTGCATAATACGGAAAAAATCCGCCTGCTGTTCATATTTATTTTTCACGGAAAAATCCTCACCCAAAAGTTGCTTTATTCTTGCTTGAACTGCAGCTGTTTTTTGGGGTTCAACTTTCAGTTCTATGGCTGAAACCTCTGTCGAATCACGCTCAAACAGCGAGCGAGCCAGCTCTATATCCACAAACAAGTATTTTTTATCAAGTTCATTCTCTTGCACCGAATAAATGCCTGATATTAAAACATTTTGTTGATTAAACGACTTTTCGGGAGCAAGTACATTGATTTTTGATGTCCTTTTTGGCACAAATATTTTCAAGGCATCGGCAAATTGCAACCCAACATTCAACTGACAAGCCAACCCGACACCGATAACCGCATAATGACTAATACGATCGTGAACAAGAAATTGCCCGTCGTACATAATGCTGTCAACACAAACGGCTTTCAAGTAATTTTTATCAACCCCTTTTACAACCACAGGCGTTTGTCGATTTTTATATGCAATCAGAGCGTTGTCTTCCAGCACTTTGCTGAAACAAACGACATCGTCCATCTCTCGTATCCGTTCAAAATCGGCATTGTCGATGCTAAAAGTTTTTCCTTTTACCGCTTCTATTTTCAAATCGGGATCGAAACTGGCAAACATATCCTCTACCAACGACTCAAACCCGTTGAATACGGACAAAACACAAACCAATGCCAATGTACCCAAACAAACTCCGCCTGTTGCAATAAACGATATGACATTTATGGCATTCTGCTTTTTTTTAGAAAAAAGATAACGGAAAGCCACAAAAAAAGCAAAACGATAATTTCGTTTTCGTAAAAGCATTATTGTTTTAATAAATTGTCGATATTTTCGAGGTAATCAAGCGTATCGTCAATAAAAAAAGACAACTCGGGAATAATTCTTAACTGATTTTTAACACGATTGCCCAACTCAAATCTTATTGATTTGACCTTTTCTTGAATGTTTTTCAAAATCGTTTCCGCATCCTTACTCGGAAAAATGCTCAAATAAATCCGGGCAATCGACAAATCGGGCGAAATACGCACATTTGTTACCGAAATCAAGGTTCCCTTTATATCTTTTGCGTAAAGAAGAAAAATCTCCCCCAACTCTTTTTGCAATAAGCGGGATATTTTTTGCTGACGTGTATTTTCCATAAAAATTCAAATTTCTTTATCACAAAGATAATCACTTTTAATAGAATATATCGGCAGGCAAATCATTTTCTTTTTCGTATTTTTGCAATCGGCATTTAAAAAAATTGCGTTTTTATGCATAAATTAAGAATTTGTTTTTTCAGTCTCGTCATCGCTTTTTGTTCGACTACATACGCTGAAAACGGGGTTTCTGTCGATTATTGGAAATTAAGCAAAGCTTTCTATGCCATTCAGAAATGTTATGTTGACTCGCTCTCGGAAGCCAAACTTGCCGAAAGTGCCATACGAGGTATGCTGAAAGAACTCGACCCTCATTCCGTTTACATTCCGGCAGAAGAGGTGGAGCGTGCCAACGAATCGATTGTAGGGAACTTCGACGGCATCGGCATCTCTTTTCAAATGATAGACGATACGCTCTCGGTAATGCAAACCATTGCCGGTTGCCCTGCCGAGAAAGTAGGAGTCGTTGCCGGCGACAAAATCATTGCTGTTTCGGGGAAAACCATCGCCGGAGTTAAAATGCCGACAAGCGACATATCGAAAATGATACGTGGACCACGCGGCACCGATGTTTCGGTAAAAATTGTCAGACAAGGAGTAGCCAAACCCATCGACTTTCTGATTACACGCGACAAAATTCCCATTTACAGTTTAGATGCCGCTTATCTCATAGCCCCACAAACAGCCTACATCAAACTCAACAGTTTTGCTCAAAACACAATGGAGGAAATCTACAATGCGTGCGAAGAGCAACACCTTTGGAAATGCAAAAATCTGATACTCGACCTGCAAGGCAACGGCGGAGGACTTTTAAGCACGGCACTCTATTTAGCCGATGAGTTTTTGGAGCATCAAAAACTGATTGTGTACACAAAAGGATTTCAGGAACCTCAAAAAAACGATTTTGCCACCCGCCAAGGGCATTTTGAAAAAGCAAATCTGATAATCCTTGTCGATGAGTCTTCAGCCTCGGCAAGTGAGATTGTTGCAGGCGCCATTCAAGATTGGGACAGAGGTCTGATTATCGGGCGTCGCACATTCGGCAAAGGGCTCGTACAACGCCCTATGATATTGCCTGATGGTTCTCACATTCGCCTTACCGTTGCACGTTACTACACACCCTCGGGGCGTTGCATTCAAAAACCATACAACAAAGGCGATGAATCATACCAAAAAGAACTCATACAACGGTTACAACATGGCGAATTGGGAACTTCGGACAGCATAAAATTCCCCGACTCGTTACGTTACGAAACATGTTCGCTTCATCGTACGGTGTACGGAGGAGGAGGTATCATGCCCGATATTTTCGTTCCATTGGATACCACTTTCTATTCCGACTATTATCGCGACCTGCTTGCCAAAGGCGTCATCAGCAAAACAATAGCCAACTACATCAGCAAAAATTCGGAAGAACTTCGCCAAAGATATTCCGATTTCGAGCAATTCAACCAGCATTTCGAGGTAAACGATATGCTATTAAACGAATTGATAGAAAATGGCGAGAAAGCAGGCATTCACTTCAATGAGGCAGAATTTAACACCTCAAAGCCCTTTATCTCGTTGCAAATAAAAGCCATCATCGCACGCGATTTATGGACAACAAGTTGTTATTACAAAATAATGAACGAGTTTAATGTTCCTTTGAAAAAAGCACTTGAACTTTTATCAAATCCGATTAAAATAATCCAATTTTTACAAAAAAAATCATGACAGAAAAAATTTCCACTTTGAGAGACAATGCGGCTATCAGATGGATTGCGTTGTTGTTGTTAGCGTTAGCTATGTTTTGTTCGTACATTTTTATGGACATTCTTTCACCCATCAAAGACTTGATGCAAGAAACACGCGGTTGGGACTCTACGGCATTCGGAACGATGCAAGGTTCCGAAACATTTTTGAACGTGTTCGTATTTTTCTTAATCTTTGCCGGCATTATTCTCGACAAAATGGGCGTGCGTTTCACGGCAGTTTTGTCCGGCACCGTAATGCTTGTCGGTGCGTTAATTAAGTGGTATGCCGTCGATGACGCATTCGTAGGGAGCAGCCTCGAAACGTGGTTTACAAACAACTTGAATTACATTCCATTGTTCGATGAAATCGGCGTTTCCCCATTTTATCGCGAAATGCCTGCTTCGGCAAAATTGGCTGCCATCGGATTTATGGTTTTCGGTTGCGGCGTCGAAATGGCCGGTATCACCGTATCGCGCGGCATCGTCAAATGGTTCAAAGGTCGCGAAATGGCGTTGGCCATGGGTTCCGAAATGGCGTTGGCGCGGTTAGGCGTGGCAACGTGTATGATATTTTCGCCCTTTTTCGCGAAATTGGGCGGCAACGTCGATGTGTCGCGTTCCGTGGCGTTCGGCGTCGTGCTTTTGTGCATTGCATTGATAATGTTCATCGTTTATTTCTTTATGGACAAAAAACTGGACGCTCAAACCGGCGAAGCCGAAGAAAAGGACGATCCGTTCAAAATCAGCGATTTAGGCAAAATTCTCTCAAGCATGGGCTTTTGGCTTGTAGCTCTGCTTTGTGTACTCTACTATTCGGCTATTTTCCCGTTCCAAAAATATGCGGTCAACATGCTGCAATGCAACCTGACATTGCAACTGCCCGAAAACGGCTCATTTTGGGCAGGAGATAGTGTTACCATCATTCAATATCTGATTATGCTGGTTGTTGCCGGATTCTCTTTTTCGAGCAATTTCATGAAAAATAGGACTCTGAAATCCCTGTTTATGGCAATAGCAGTGGTTGCCCTCGTTATTTACTGCTATATGGGTTACATGCGCGGAACTGCCGAATCCATTTTTGCGGTATTCCCTCTATTGGCAGTAGCAATAACACCTATATTAGGAAACTATGTGGATAAAAAAGGTAAAGCCGCTTCGATGTTGATGATAGGCTCTCTGTTGTTGATTGCATGTCATTTGACGTTTGCGTTTGTTTTACCGATGTTTAAAGGCAATGCCATCGGAGGAACCATTGTTGCTTACATCACAATATTGGTACTCGGAGCTTCGTTCTCGTTAGTGCCTGCATCGTTGTGGCCGAGCGTTCCGAAATTGGTCGATGAAAAAATCATCGGTTCGGCTTATGCTCTCATCTTTTGGATTCAAAACATCGGTTTGTGGTTGTTCCCGTTGCTCATCGGCAAAGTGTTGGACAAAACCAACGTCGACGTAACCGACGCCACAAAACTGGATTACACATGGCCTCTGGTTATGTTGGCTTGCTTGGGTATAGCGGCATTTTTGTTGGGCGTGATTTTAAAATCGTGGGACAAAAAGAAACACCTCGGTCTCGAAGAACCTAACATCAAAGACTAAAACGATGGAATCACTTACAATTATAAAAGTCGGTGGAAAAATTGTAGAAGAGTCCGAAAGTCTTGAACAACTTTTAACCGACTTTTCGCAATTGAAAGGCTTAAAAATGCTTGTACACGGCGGCGGACGTTCTGCTACCAAACTTGCTGCACAATTGGGTATCGAAACTCAAATGGTAAACGGCAAACGCATTACCGACAAAGCTATGCTCGACATTGTTACAATGGTGTACGGAGGATTGGTAAACAAAAACATCGTGGCACAACTGCAAGCACGCAACATCAATGCATTAGGGCTGACAGGCGCAGATATGGGCAGCATACACGCCCACAAGCGTCCTATTGGAGAGGTTGACTATGGTTTTGTAGGTGATGTGGAGCAAGTAAACGGAGAAAAAATATCCGCATTGCTCAATTTAGGTATCTTACCTGTTTTTGCTCCACTGACATTTGACTCAAATGGTCAGATTCTGAACACAAATGCCGATACCATCGCAGGAGAATTGGCGAAAGAATTAGCCAAATTTTTCGATGTAACGTTAATTTTCTGTTTTGAGAAAAAAGGCGTTCTTACCGATATAAACGATGAAAACAGCGTTATTAAACAAATTTCTGCAGATAAATTTGAACAATTGAAAGCCGAGGGCGTTATTCAAGACGGAATGATTCCTAAATTAGAAAATGCCTTTGATGCCATTCGTGCCGGCGTTAAACAAGTAATTATAACAAAAGCCGATGCCATCGGCAAAAACGAAGGCACTACTATTATTGCATAAACGAATGGAAACAGCGAAACTCCAAGCCATTGCATTACTCAAAGAGTTGATTGCCATTCCCTCTTTCAGCAGAGAGGAAAAAGCAAAAGCCGATTTTTTGGAAGCATACCTGACGGAACAAAATTGCCATGTAAAAAGGGTTGAAAACAATCTTTGGTGCATTGCCGAATCATTCGATACTAATCGCCCGACACTACTGCTCAATTCGCACATTGACACGGTAAAACCATCGGAATCATGGAATGTCAATCCTTTCCTTGCACACGAAGACGGGGAAAAAATCGTCGGTTTAGGCTCCAACGATGCTCACGCCTCGGTGGTTTCCTTGATTTCCGTATTTCTGATTTTAAGAAACAGACCTTTACCCTATAATCTTGTTTTGGCACTATCGGCAGAAGAAGAAGTTTCGGGTAAAAACGGAATGGAGTTATTGCTACAACATCTCCCGAAAATAGATTTTGCCATTGTGGGCGAACCAACCCGCATGCAAGCTGCCATTGCCGAAAAAGGACTAATGGTGCTCGACTGTGTAGCTCATGGCAAATCGGGACATGCTGCCCGCAACGAAGGAATAAATGCCATCACCTTGGCAATGACAGATATTGAGTGGTTTACTACTTATCGTTTTGAAAAACAACATCCGCTTTTGGGTGATGTCAAAATGAGCGTTACTCAAATCAATGCAGGCACGCAACACAATGTAGTACCCGACGAATGTCGATTTGTTGTTGATATACGAAGCAATGGTTGCTACACAAACAAAGAGTTGCTTTCTATCATTCAACAGCATGTGCAAGCAACAATCGAAGCACGTTCTTTTCGCCTCAACGCTTCCGATTTGCCGACTACACATTTTGCCTATCGCTTTCTTCAACAACAAGGCATTGAACTGATTGCGTCTTCTACACTTTCCGACCTTGCATTGATGCCGTTTCCCGCGATAAAACTTGGTGTTGGCAATTCTGCCCGCTCTCATACTGCCGATGAATACATCGAAAAAAACGAAATATTCGATGCTATCGACCTTTATTACAAACTACTTTGTCGCTGGCAATTTTAAAATCGAAAAATCTCCTTATTTATATAAAAGTTATTTATCTTTGTAAAAACATAAAATCTATAAAAATGGCAAAACAAATTACAGACGCAAACCTTCAAGAGGTTTTAAATAACGAACCATTGGTTGTTATTGATTTTTGGGCAGAATGGTGCGGCCCCTGCCGTATGGTGAGCCCTATCATCGACGAATTGGCGGAAGAGTATGCCGAAAAAGTATATATTGGCAAAGCAAATGTCGATGAAAACGATGAAATTGTCGAAAAATATGGTATTCGCAATATCCCGACAATTTTATTCATAAAAAATGGAGAAATTGTGGACAAAAAAGTCGGAGCAAGTTCTAAAGCCGACTTGAAAGCAAAAATCGAAGCAATGCTTTAACCTCTTGTTAAACACCAATCACTTAAAAATGGGCTTTATGTCCATTTTTTTGTTTATAATTACCGAAAAAGAATGGTTATGAAAAAATTCTCACTTTACCTGCTTTGTATCGGATTATTGGCATGCAACAAAATTGAAAACAGAAAGGAAACAGGTCAACAACCTCCTATTTTTCCCGACTACATAGGCGTTACGATACCCAAAAATATGGCACCGCCTACTTTCACCATAAAAAATGTCGATGCTGTTTATGCAGAATTTTTCTTCGAAGGAGCACTACAATTTTCGGCAAAAGGAAACAGCATTAACGGAATAAACATTCCACAAAAGAAATGGCAAACATTAACTCGAAAAGCACAAGGAGCAAGCATTGAGATTGTTGTTTGCTCAAAGCAGAAAGGCGAAACGTTTTGGAACGAGTATTTGCCTTTTACCATTACCATCGCAAACGAACCGATTGACGGATTTCTCACTTATCGCTTAATAAAACCGGGGTACGAACTTTGGGATAAAATGGGCATTTATCAACGGGAATTATCAAGTTATAAAGAAAAAGCCATTTTTGAAAATCAACAACAACAATCAGAAACAGGACGCGGATGCGTCAATTGTCATTCGTTTTGCGAATACAACGCCGATACGCTTATGTTTCATGCACGTTTTATCAATCCGGGAACTACCATTGTCATGAACGACGAGGTTACACATCTTAATCTGAAAACAGAAATTACACAAAACGGTACTTATCCGAAATGGCATCCTTCGGCACGTTATATTGCATTTGCATTGTGCAATACGAGTCAAGCCTTTCACATGTATGACCGAAACAGAATCTCCGTTTACGATACGAAATCCGATTTAATGATTTACGATGTGCAAAAACACGAGGTAATTACCGACAAACGTTTCCTAAACTCTCCACAATTCGAAACATTTCCCACATGGTCGCCCGACGGTAAATTTCTATACTTCTCTTCGGCACAACCGGTTAGTGATTTACCATTGAACAACGACAAAATGAAATACGGAATTTATCGGGTGTCATTCGATGAAAAAACTGCAGAATTAGGCGATTCCATCGAGTGTGTTATCAACCCCGACAGCACCTGCAAGACACAACTTTTTGCACGCATCTCTCCCGACAACCGGTATCTGCTTTACACCGAAGCCGACTACGGCACATTCCCTATTTGGCATCAGGAAGCCGATTTAAAAATGTTCGATTTAGAAACACGGAAACCGATTGACGTCGGCATTCTGAACAGCGAATCGGTCGAAAGTTATCATTCGTGGTCGAGCAATGGTCGTTGGGTTGTGTTCAGTTCCCGCCGTGAAAACGGATTATATACGCGGTTGTACATAGCCTATTTCGACAAAAACGGCCATTTTCACAAACCTTTTGCTCTACCGCAAAAAACCACCGATTTCGATTCCGATAGAATGTATTCATACAACATTCCCGAATTTACAAAAGGAGCAACAAAAATACCTCCTTACAAAATAGAAAAAGCCACTAAAAAGAATCCTGAAGCCTCTACGCTTCGGAAATGAAAAACTTTTGACGATATTTTCCGTATTTTTGAAACAAAAAATAAATATATATGATGATTACACAATTAGAACCTCGCAATGTATTTCGCTTTTTTGATGAAATATGTAAAATTCCACGCCCCTCGAAAAAAGAGGAGCAAATAAGTTCCTATTTGCAACACTTTGGCAAAAGTCGTGGATTGGAAACCATAACCGATGCTGCCGGCAATGTATTGATACGCAAAGCTGCTACCGCCGGCAAAGAGCAATGCCCTACCGTTGTGTTGCAAGCACACATGGATATGGTATGTGAAAAAAATGCCGATGTTAAGCACGATTTTTTGCATGACGCCATACAAGCATACATAGATGGCGATTGGGTACGAGCAAAAGGGACTACACTCGGAGCTGACAATGGCATCGGTATAGCAGCCATACTTGCAGTACTCGATGCCGACAACCTTGCACATGGAAATATCGAAGCCTTGTTCACCGTTGATGAAGAAACGGGACTTACAGGTGCTTTCGCCCTCGACCCAAATCTGCTCAAAGGTAACATATTGATTAACCTTGATTCTGAAGACGATGGCGAACTTTTTATCGGATGTGCTGGTGGTTGCGACACAATAGCTACATTCAACTACAAGGAAGAGCTTGCCGATGAGCGAATGTTCTTTTTCACCGTTACCATTTCAGGATTGTTGGGCGGACATTCGGGCGACGACATCGACAAAGGTCGTGCCAATGCCAACAAACTTTTGGTAAACTACCTAAACCGGATTGCAGAGCAAACCACACTGCGAATAGCACACATCGACGGGGGCAATTTGCGTAATGCGATCGCTCGCGAAGCTTCGGTCGTAGCAACCGTACCTTTCTCCTACAAAGAGAATCTTCGCATAGAATTTAATCACTACATGGCAGCAGTAGAAGCACAATTTAATGAGGTAGAACCAAATCTATCAATGGTATTACAATCGGAAACTGTACAAAAAACAGTTATCGACCATACCACTTCGCAAGCTCTTCTGTCGGCACTGACAGCCTGCCCGCATGGTGTTATTGCCATGAGTAAAACAATGCCCGGATTGGTCGAAACATCTACCAATTTGGCTTCAATCAAAATGGCAAATGGCAAAATTACCATTGCTACAAGCCAACGAAGTTCGATAGAATCGGACAAAAACGACCTTGCAAAACAAATAGAAACCATTTTTGCAAACAATGGCGCCAACGTAACACACAGCGACGGCTACCCGGGTTGGAACCCCAATACCGACTCACCCATTGTACGCTTAACTGCGGCAACTTACGAACGATTGTTCGGAGAAAAAGCCCGTGTACGTGCCATTCATGCCGGATTGGAGTGCGGTTTGTTTGCCGAAAAATACCCAAATCTCGATATGATTTCGTTTGGTCCTACCATGCGTGGGGTACATTCTCCCGACGAACGGTTGAGCATTGCCGCAACGCAACGTTTTTGGAAATTGCTCGTTGAAGTACTGCAACAAATTTGAGCGAATTTTTTATGCAAAAAATTTAAGGTTTTTTAACAATCGGGGGGGGTAAATAGTTTATTCCTAACTATTTTTGCCCCACTTTTTATTGTTAAAACCAACTATCAAAATGAAACGATTTTTTCTAATTTTTGCGTGTTTACTCTCTTATGGGTACATTTTTGCCCAAACGGTATCGCTGACGGGTTGTGTTGTATCGCAAGATACGGGCGAACCGCTCGCTTTTGCCACTGTAGTTTTATACGAAAACGATTCGGTGTACATTTCGGGGACAACCACTAATACCGCTGGAGAATTTACAATTGCCAATCTTGCAAAAAAACGCTATCGCATCAAAGTTTCGTTCGTAGGATACCAATCGGTGGAAATGGAGAAAAATCTGACCGAAGATGTCCATCTCGGAAAAATAAAGTTGCCTACTGATGTCGTTATGCTCGACGACGCTGTTGTTACAATGACGTTGCCTGTAGTGGAACAAAAAATTGACAAAACCGTGGTTAATGTTGCAAACTCCGTTACTGCCGAGGGCAATAAAGCCATTGACATGTTGCGTAATTCACCCGGAGTAACCATTGACAACGAAGGAAACATACAACTCGACGGCAAAGCCGTTGCTGTTTGGATTGACGGACGCCCGTCGCACTTGTCGGGCAAAGATTTGGAAAGTTATTTGAACGGGATTGAGGCAACCGCACTCGAAAAAATTGAACTTATCTCGCATCCATCGGCAAAATACGATGCCGAAGGCAGTGGCGGAATCATCGATTTAAAACTGAAGAGAAACCGCCTCAAAGGATTTAACGGCTCAATACGGGCGGGACACAATGGTTCTGTCTTCAACAAACATTATTATCACGACACCGATGCCTCCGTAAATTTGAACTATCGCTCAAACATCAGTAATACATTTTTCAGTTATTCACCCTCGTTCGGGACAGATTTTATGACTTTCGATTCGGAGTTTTTCGACACTACACAAGCAAATTGGAAGCAACGTTCAAGCACATTCAACCAACAAAGCGGAATGTTTCATTCGTTGCGATTGGGTACCGATTTTTTCATCAACAAGCGGCACACGATAGGCTTCATTGTCAATGCTCATTTTCACAATAATAAATCAAAAGAAGAACCGAAATACACCTACAATCAGACTTTCATCAACGACACATTGCAAGAAACTGCAAATTCGCTCATCAACTCGATAACCAACTCAAACAACATATCGGCAAACTTAAACTACACCGCTGTTTTCGACGAAGAGAAAAGTTCGGAATTAACCGTCAATTTCGATTACTTATATTGGTTATCGAAAGACAGCAGTTACAACGACAACCGCTATTTTAAAGGAGAAGAAAAAACGTTTTCACAACTTCCGCTTATTTTTATACAAAATATGCGACAAACCATCAACGTTTATTCCTTAAAAGCGGATTTTCAACATACGTTTATCAAAATTTTACAATTTGAATCGGGTTTAAAAGCCTCGATTTCGCAAACCGACAACCGATTTTTACGAGAAAACTTAAAGAACGATGTTTGGTCGAAAGATATGCTGCGCTCTTCCGATTTTTTGTACACCGAGCAAATATATGCACTCTACGCATCGTTGGCAGCACAAATCAACCCGAAATGGAGCGTAAAAGGCGGATTGCGTGGCGAATACACTTACGACATTGGCAATTGGACAACGCAAGCGAAGAAAACCTATCGGGACTATTTCGACATTTTCCCTACCGTATTTGCAGCTTATCAACATAACGAAAACTACAATTTTTCGCTATCGTACACCCTCCGCATCAATCGTCCTTCGTATTGGCGACTGAAACCTTTCAGAGAATATATCGACGAAAACACAAGTGTGGAAGGAAATCCGAATCTGCTACCCGAAAAGACACACCATGTTGCATTTCGTACAAGTCTGTTTCAACATTTCGGCATCAATCTGAACTATGCACACGAACAAAACACGGCCACTCAATTACTAACATTCGACGGAAAAGATAAAGTTTATAAATGGGACAATTTTGGACATGGCGACGACTTGTTTCTCGGCTTGTCATGCTCCGAATTTCCTTTGGTCAAAAACAGGCTGACGATGAGCCTGTTCAGCGATTTGGGATACAGCTACAAAATCAATAACAAAGGAAACTTTGAGAAACATTCGTTCTTTGCTTCGTTTTACGGAAATCTGACACTCATACTCCCAAAAAATTGGAAAATAGAAGCATCCGGTTGGGGAAATACAGGCGGCTATTCAGGTTATTTCAAAGTCAGCAGCATGGGTTCGTTATCATTAGGAATACGCAAATCGTTTTTGGAACAGAAATTGCAACTGAACCTTAAACTTGACAACATTCTCAACACCATGCGAAGTAATTTGGTTTACAAACAAGACAATATCAATTACACTATCAAACAGCAATACTCGGCACCTTCGTTCGGGATTTCTCTCTCGTACAATTTCGGGAAAGTTACTCAAACGAAACATCGCAACGTAGGCGAGGTGGAAGAATCTTCCCGATTAGGTACCGGCAAATAAACACAAAAATGCAAAACAAACGAAAAATCATCAACGACCCCGTATTCGGATTTATCAATATCCCAAACGATTTCATTTACAACGTGATACAACATCGCTATTTTCAGCGATTAAACCGGATAAAACAGCTTGGGTTATCTTCGTTTGCTTACCCCGGCGCTCAACATACGCGCCTGTTACATTCGTTGGGCGCAATGTATTTGATGAGCGAAGCTTTAAAACAGCTACAACAACATGGAAATGTGATTACCGAAGAAGAGTTTGACGCCGCTTTGTCGGCAATTCTTTTGCACGACGTAGGTCACGGGCCTTTTTCTCACGCACTGGAAAACACCTTGGTTTCCGGCGTATCACACGAAGAAATTTCGCTACTCCTGATGCAAAAAATGAACGATGAATTCGACGGGAAACTCGATTTAACAATCAAAATTTTCAGAAACGAATACCACAAAAAATTTTTACATCAGTTAGTTTCCGGTCAGTTAGACGTCGATAGGCTCGACTATTTGCGTCGCGACAGCTTTTTTACAGGCGTTACCGAAGGAATTATAGGCTCTGCCCGCATTATAAAAATGCTCAATGTGAAAAACGACAATTTGGTGGTGGAAGAGAAAGGCATCTACTCTATCGAAAATTTTCTGTTTGCCCGCCGTTTTATGTATTGGCAGGTGTATTATCATAAAACTTCGGTAGCTGCCGAATGTATGCTTATCAAAATACTGAAGCGTGCAAAGTATCTTACATCAGAGGGGAAAAAGATATTTGCTCCGCCTGCATTGCGTTATTTCTTGGAAAACACGATTGACAAAAAATCGTTTCTATCTGACAATTCCGCATTGGAGCATTTTGTTTCGCTCGATGATTCCGATATTTTATCGACGGTCAAAGTTTGGGCATCATCGGAAGACAAAGTGCTTTCTGAACTATGCAAACATTTCGTAAACCGTCAGTTGTTCCGTTCGGATATTACACAAGAACCCGCTTCAATCGAGAAGAAACGACAATTGATAACACAATACAAACAGCATTTTGGAATTACCGATGAAGAGGCCGAATATTTCTTTTTCGAGGAATGCATCTCTGCTAATACCTACAACTGCGAAGATGAAAAAATATTGATACTTTATCGCGACGGCACTTTACACGACATTACCGAAGCCTCCGACATTCTAAACGTAAAATTGCTAAAAAATGCCGTATCGAAATATTACCTTTGTTATTTAAGATTATGAAACTTGCTATCCTCATAGCCTTTGTTTTTCTGTTTTTCAGTTCTTGTGAAAAAGAGAAAGATGCTCCCCTCTTCAAACGAGGGGAATTGCTCAATGTGGAAGAATCAATAGACATTCATTTATCGGAAATACCTTCGACAATAGGGGATTCGTTCCCGACCTCTTTAGCAAAATTCGGCGTAAAAGGATATAAAATTACCTATGGCACCATCTACGAAAACAAGCCGATTCGTTCTCAGGCATTGCTGCTAATGCCCGAAAATACCAACGACATTTGCTTGGTAGCCTATTTTCATGGTACAATACTCCCTCTGAAACTTTTCGATTCCGATCGTAAAATTCCGTCAAAATACGATGGTGGCGCAACAGAGTGGCGCGAGGTACGTTGGTGTGGTGTTTCTCTTGCCACATCGGGCTATACGGTTCTATTGCCCGACTATATCGGCTACGGAACAACTGCCGACAAAGAACACCCGTTTGTCTGTTACCCCGAGCTTTTCAAAGCAAATATTGATGCGTTGCTGGCTGTAAAAACGTTTTTTCAACAACAAAAACTTACATACGACAACCGATTGTTTTTGGCAGGATGGTCGCAAGGAGCAGGCGCCTCGCTCTCGGCTCACAAATATATCGAAGCCGATTATGCCGACCAATTCAAGGTTATAGCAAGTTCGAATTTGGCAGGTCCGTACAATTTTACCCATTTCATCGAAGATGTTTTCACAAACGCCAATCAACATTATCGTGCAGCAGCTTTATATGCTTGGGCAGCTTATGCCTTAAACAGATTTTCATACCTGAATCGTCCCTGCGACCAAATTTTCAGTTTCCCTGTTTACGATCAATTTTCCGCTTTTGATGTTCTGACAAGCAAACCTTCCGAGCTATTTCGCGATTATTTCATAGAAAATCTGTTAAATGGTAACGACGAATTGTTTCGTGCAATTATCACCGAAAATTCATTTCATAGCGGATGGACTCCTCAAGGAAAAATATTTTTACACCATGGCACTTCAGACGATGTTGTTCCTTACTTTAATTCGGAAGATGCTTACAATGGCTTAAATCAGGAATCGGACAACGTATTTTTTTATTCTTACAAAAACGGAACGCACGATTCGCATGTCGATGAATACATAAAACACACTATCGAGGACTTTAATAAACTCCGATGAAACGGCTGATAATTGTCATATCTTGCTTTTTTGTTGTTATAGTAGATTCATTCTGTCAGAATCTACTGAAACAAAACATTTATTACGACGATATGAATTATTACAATCCGGCAGCCTCTTTTTACGATACTTCACGTCAATATTATGCTTCGTTTTACACAAAATACAAGTTCTTAAATTCACCTGTTTATGCGGAAAAACCTTACGATTTTTCGGTTTCGTTTCAAGGACGAACACAAAATACATCGGGACATTATACGGCAGGTTATCTTTATGACGGTTACTCTTTTTTCGACCGACACTCACTTTATGGCGGTTATGGTTACAAATGGGATTTTGGAGAACATCGCTTGAGCATAGGTGCAAGAGCTACGCTAAACTTCGATGCCATTTGTTGGGATAAGTTTTCGGGAGCTCACTACATAGGTCAACAACTTTTCGTAATGCCCGACATCGATTTAGGATTATACTATCAATGGAAAGGACTGAATCTGGGAATTTCCGCAAAAAATCTGTTAACGATAGGAGAACGTGTCGACGGGAATGTGCTTTTACGCAGTCAAAGGACACTTTTTACAAATTTATCGTACGATTTGTATCTCTCCGAGATAATGCTTGCTCCGCATTTATTGCTAAGTTACGATGGTGAAATAGGATTAGACATCGGTATTTTTGGACGATTGTTTGAGTACGGGAAATTTTCATATATCTTTCGGGTTAAAGAGTTGCGACACGTCATTCTATTAGGTGGCGACATCCCTTGCGGACTCACTCTCGACATCGCATTTGACTTTTCGAACGCGGCTCGCGACAAACATCTCGACGTTCGGATAGGCTACAAGTTTTAAACCTGCTCTACCACATTTTGCTCCACATAACAAAGATAACCCTCTGTGGTATAACCCATTTCTTGAATTGCTGTTTGATACCTCCGCACTTGTTCCCGATATTCATCGGAAGTTTTTCTCCCAAATTTATAGTCGATGACAATAACGTGATTGCCTTTCATCAACACCCTATCGGGACGAAGCGTTTTGCCTTGTTGCAAGATTTCCACTTCATTAAGCACCCTATATTCATCTGAGAACCACTTCTTCAAATTATTCTTCTCGATGAAACCGATTATTTTAGCACGCAACACATTAGTTTCTTCAGATGTAAGTCGTCCTTCGCGTTCAAAGGTTCGGAACGAGACATCAATATCCGCAAACGTTTTTACATTCGACAATATATCGTGCATAAGCAATCCGTGAATACGGCTGTTTTGATCCGAATTCCACTTTTCATTCTTGTCCACAAGGTGATAATCCACTTCTTTCCTTGTAAAATAAGAGATTCTATTCGTTTCCTCGTATTCCGTTTTCTCCACATCCTTCGACATAGAAGTCGATTCTTCTGCTCCTACAAAAAAGAGATTTTCTTCATCATTTTCCACTTTCCTCATATCGTCTTTCATCGACAAGAAAAGATTTTTGTCCACACACTCTTCCACCTCGGGTTTCTCGTCTTTCAATGTATTGCTCAAAATTGCAGGCATACTTAAGTTCTCCGATTTTGAGGTTGGAGCTACGATGTACAATCTTTCGGCAGCACGCGTAAATGCAACATAAGCCACATTAAGCGTATCTATGTAATTAAGCATTTTCTCACGAAGATAAAATTCCGAAAAATAACTCTCTTTCATCTTACCATTGTATGCCATAGGGACAATTGGCAAGTCGGTAAAGGGTTCTTCCTTAACATTTTTGGTACCGCACCATATACGAGTATTTGTTTTCGGCTCTAAGCTCCAATCAAAAAACGGAATAATTACATTTT
>SAMEA3663036__coassemble_273_pt1 | contig 25310 bp, 18 predicted proteins | sample SAMEA3663036__metabat2_low_PE_036 | metagenome-assembled genome bin SAMEA3663036 (sample SAMEA3663036) | pig gut metagenome | biome: pig gut; feature: pig-associated habitat; material: faeces | place: France | collected 2012 | reverse complement strand
TGTTCATTCAATCATCGGAGATTTTTATGTCGTGTACGCTGGGAGCTATTTGCATGGGGCTTGGCACGGGCATTGTTTTTATTGCCAACGGCAGCTCGGGCGGTACCGATATTATTGCAAAGGTGGTGAACAAATATCGCAATGTAACGATGGGAAGAATGTTGCTCTATTGCGATGTAATTATCATTAGTTCTTCGTATTTTGTGTTTCACAATTTGGAAAAAATCGTGTACGGTTTGGTGGTGATGGTCATTTTCTCGTTTACGGTCGATTTGGTGGTGAACGGATTCCGCCAGTCGGTTCAGTTTTTTATTTTTTCGCATAAACACGAAGAAATAGCCAACCGAATCAATTCGGAAGTACATCGGGGAGTAACGATACTCGATGGCATGGGTTGGTATTCCAAAGAGCCGATAAAGGTGGTTACCGTTTTGGCTCGAAAAAACGAGTCGATAAAGATATTCCGTTTGGTAAAGGAAATCGATCCGCACGCCTTTGTGTCGCAAACGTCGGCTATCGGCGTCTATGGCGAGGGCTTTGATGTGATGAAAGTAAAATAAATATGAAAGATCCGCATCAATTTAACCATTATAAACGTCGTTGGGGCGATAGAGGTGATGGTTGGCGAATACGAAAAATCGACCCGTTTTGTCGTATGATTCCCTATTTCTTGCGTACGCGTATGGATTCGCAGGTGTTTTATGAATCGAATATACAGATTGCGCATATCGAGGATTTTATAAAAAAATACAGAACGGAAATTCCCGATTTGTCGATCATGCATGTCATCATGGCAGCTCTGGTCAGACTCTTTTCGCAACGTCCGCATTTAAATAGGTTTGTTATTTGGAATAAACTTTTTGCACGCAACCATTTGAGCATTGCACTGACAATTAAACGCTCGCTCTGCGATGATGGCGAAGAAACGATTATCAAACCCTATTTTCAGCTGACCGACACACTGTCCGATGTGGTTGCACAGGTGCGTAAGGAGCAACTTGCGAGTCAGCCCGAGGGGCAACAAAATGCACAGGACGACATTGCAAAAATACTGAACTATCTGCCCGATTGTTTGTTACGTTTTGCAGTGTTTCTGTTTCGTTGGATGGATAAGGTCGGCATTCTGCCGAAAGCGTTGAATAAAATCAGCCCATGGCATTCGAGTATATTTCTTACGAATATCGGGTCGATAGGCGTTGAGTCCATCTATCATCATTTGTACGAATTCGGGACGTGCAGTTTGTTTGTGGCGATGGGCAAAAAGAGTCGCAAAAAACAGATGAACACCGAAGGAGAGGTGCAAGACACGAAAAGCATTGCTCTGAAATTTGTGATTGACGAGCGTGTTTGCGATGGTTTTTATTATGCTTCGAGTATGCGTTTGTTTGAAAAAATTCTTGCAAACCCCGAGCAATTGTTTGCTCCTCCCGAAAAGGTAGTGGTGGATGAAGGAGTAGGCACAAAACGTATTGATGTTTAAATAAGGTAAATATTCATTTGCAGAATGAAAGGAAAGATTTACCTTTGTGAAAGATGTTTTTTTATTGCGAAAAATATATAAAATTCTAATAATTAAATTTTTACTAACTAAACAAAAAAATCTATGTGGTTAATTAATTCCTCTATTGGACGAAAACTCATTATGAGTATTTCAGGGGCAGCGTTAGTCCTGTTTTTGTTGTTTCATGCAACAATGAATCTTGTTGCGATTATCTCTGAAGATGGTTACAACATGATTTGTGAATTTTTGGGAGCCAATTGGTATGCACTTGTTGGAACAGTGGGGTTGGCTGTATTGGTGTTGGTGCATATTTTATATGCATTTTTCATTACGGCACAAAACTATCGTGCACGTGGAAATAAACGCTATGCGGTTTCGACTCGTCAGCAAGATGTTGAGTGGGCATCAAAAAACATGTTGGTACTTGGTATCATTATCGTATTGGGAATGGGATTGCATTTGTTTAACTTTTGGTATAAAATGCAGTTTACCGAAATTATGCATTCGGCAGGTGCCTCTATCAACGACATAGCGAAAGCTACGGATGGCGTGTATTGGATTAAGCAAACCTTTTCTTGTCCTGTTTACGTAGTGCTTTATTTGGTTTGGTTAGGCGCTATTTGGTTTCATTTGACACACGGCGTTTGGAGTGCGTTACATACTTTGGGTTGGAACAACAACACTTGGATGCCTCGTGTGAAATGTATTTCAAACATCATTTCTACTTTGGTGGTTTTAATGTTTGTTTCGGTTGTGATTTATTATGGTTTGGCTTCTCTTGGCTGTTGTGGCAGTTCATGTTGTGCGGCTTAACTTTTGTTTAACGATAAAACTTTAAAAAGATGGCAAAGAAAACTGAAGAACTAAAAGATACAGCGATGGAAGCTACTAAAAAAGTAGTGCGTGCCGTAAAGAAAAAAGTGGTAGATGTTGTAACCGACGAGGCAACAAAAGAGGCAGTAGAAGCAGTAAAAACAGCTGCAAAAAAGGTGGAAAAAGCCGTAAAGAAAGCCGTTGCCGATGAACAATACGTTGATGGCAAGGTGCCCGAAGGACCTTTGGCCGAGAAGTGGACAAACTATAAAGCACACCAAAAATTGGTGAACCCTGCCAACAAACGTCGTTTGGACATTATTGTCGTGGGAACGGGTTTGGCCGGAGCTTCAGCTGCTGCATCGCTTGGCGAAATGGGTTTCAACGTGTTGAATTTCTGCATACAAGATTCTCCTCGTCGTGCTCACTCTATTGCTGCACAAGGAGGTATCAATGCTGCTAAAAATTATCAAAACGATGGCGACTCGGTTTACCGTTTGTTCTACGATACGATAAAAGGTGGCGACTATCGTGCTCGCGAGGCTAATGTTTATCGTTTGGCCGAAGTTTCAAACAACATTATCGACCAATGTGTGGCTCAAGGTGTTCCTTTTGCTCGCGAATACGGCGGTTTGCTCGACAACCGTTCGTTTGGTGGAGCGCAAGTGTCGCGTACATTCTACGCAAAAGGTCAGACCGGTCAGCAACTTTTGTTGGGTGCTTATTCGGCATTGAGCCGTCAAATAAAGAAAGGTACGGTAAAAATGTATTCTCGTTACGAGATGCTCGATGTGGTAATTATCGACGGTCGCGCTCGCGGTATCATTGCTCGTAACCTGGTTACAGGTCGTATCGAACGATTCTTTGCCCACGCTGTTGTGTTGGGTACGGGCGGTTATGGCAACACGTTCTTCCTTTCTACCAATGCAATGGGGTCGAATGGTTCGGCTGCGGTTCAGATTTATAAAAAAGGAGCCTACTTTGCAAATCCTGCATTTGCTCAAATTCACCCGACTTGTATTCCCGTTCACGGAGAGTTTCAGTCAAAACTGACTTTGATGTCGGAATCGTTGCGTAACGACGGACGTATTTGGGTACCAAAGAAATTGGAAGATGCAAAACGTCTTCAACGTGGCGAGATAAAAGGACGTGATATTCCCGAAGAAGATCGCGACTACTATTTGGAGCGTCGTTATCCTGCATTCGGCAACTTGGTGCCTCGCGATGTGGCTTCGCGTGCCGCCAAAGAGCGTTGCGATGCCGGCTATGGCGTTAATTCGACGGGTTTGGCTGTGTTCTTGGATTTTTCCGATGCTATCAATCGACTTGGAAAAGAGGTCGTTGCTGCACGTTATGGCAACTTGTTCCAGATGTACGAAAAAATCGTTGACGAGAATCCGTATGAAAACCCGATGATGATTTTCCCTGCTATTCACTACACGATGGGAGGTATTTGGGTTGATTACGAGTTGCAAACCTCCATCAAAGGCTTGTTCTGCATTGGCGAGGCAAACTTCTCCGACCACGGAGCAAACCGCTTGGGTGCTTCTGCCCTGATGCAAGGTTTGGCCGATGGCTATTTTGTGCTTCCGTACACAATTCAAAACTACTTGGCCGACCAGATTCAAGTGCCACGTATGAGTACCGATTTGCCTGAGTTTGTTGAAGCGGAAAAAGCTGTACAGACAAAAATCGACCGGTTAATGGCTATTCAAGGACAACGTTCGGTAGATAGCATTCATCGTGAGTTGGGCTTGATAATGTGGGATTTTGTAGGTATGGGACGTACAAAACAAAGCCTTGAAACCGCTTTGGAAAAAATCAAAGCTATTCGTAAAGAGTTCTGGAGCAATGTGTTTATCCCCGGCGACAAGATGGATTTGAACGTGGAGCTTGAAAAAGCGCTACGTTTGGCTGACTTTATCGAAATAGGCGAGTTGATGGCACGCGATGCACTCAACCGTGAAGAATCGTGTGGCGGACACTTCCGCGAAGAATATCAGACACCTGAAGGTGAGGCTCTTCGCCAAGACGATAAGTTCTCTTATGTTTCCTGCTGGAAATACAACGGCGAAGACAAAGAACCTACGTTGTTGAAAGAACCTCTTGATTATGAATTTGTTACTCGTCAAACAAGAAATTATAAATCTTAAAAAAAATGGAAAAAACAATCAATATTACGCTTAAAGTATGGCGTCAGGCAGGACCTAAAGCCAAAGGTGCCTTTGAAACCTATAAATTGGAGAATATCTCTACCGACAGCTCTTTCTTGGAAATGTTGGATGTGTTGAACGAGCAGTTGATTCGTGAACGCAAGGAGCCCGTTGCTTTCGACCACGATTGTCGCGAAGGCATTTGCGGTATGTGTTCGCTTTATATCAACGGGCATCCTCACGGACCCGACTCTGCCGTAACAACATGTCAGTTGCACATGCGCAAATTCAAAGATGGCGATACCATTACCGTAGAGCCTTGGCGTTCGGCAGCATTCCCCGTTATCAAAGATTTGATGGTGAATCGTAATGCGTTCGACCAGATTATTCAAGCCGGAGGTTATGTGTCGGTGAATACGGGTGGTGTGCCCGATGCAAATGCCATACCTATTCCAAAACCGGTAGCCGACGAGGCTATGGATGCTGCTTCTTGTATCGGTTGCGGAGCGTGCGTAGCTGCTTGCAAAAACGGTTCGGCAATGTTGTTTGTGTCGGCAAAAGTAAGCCAGTTGGCATTGCTTCCTCAAGGTAAGGTTGAGGCTGCCCGCCGTGCAAAAGCGATGGTGGCAAAAATGGATGAACTCGGTTTTGGTAACTGTACGAATACGGGTGCTTGTGCTGCCGAATGTCCGAAAAGCGTTTCGTTGAGCAATATCGCACGTTTGAATCGCGAGTTTATTTGTGCAAAACTGAAAGATTAAAAATCATTTCCGACATCAGGAGATACGAAGAATAAGCCGCAAACGCGTTTGCGGCTTATTCTTTTAATACGGTTGTTTCGACTTATGTTAAAAAGTGGATTGTTTTTTAACAAAGTATTATCTTTGACTCGTATTTATAAGCATTGAACAACTAAAATATTTGAATGATATGAAGAAATTGTTTTCTACCGTTTTTCTCCTTTGGCTGCTGCTGCCGTTGTGGGCAGTCGGCGAAAAAGAGTTGTTTGTCTGTTCGGATGGGAGCCAAATTGTTGTTGCATACAACTCGAAAATATATTATGCGGAGTATAAAAACAATCGTTTGTCCGAGAAAAAACCTATCGGTGTGCTCAATGATTTGTTGCAACAAGGCTGGGCGGTAAAAAATGTTTCTGCAAGTTTCGATTGCCGTGAAATATACTTTTCGGCTAAGCCGGCGGGTGCTACGAACTACGATTTTTATGTTATTCGTAAAAAACAAGGAGCGTGGTCTTCGCCTGAATTGTTTGCGAGTTCGCTGAATAGCGAGGCCGATGAATTGTGGCTTTCGGTAGCAAGCGACGGGCAAACAGCCTATTTTGTCAGGCAAACCGAAAAAGCGGTTGGGAGGCGTGTCGAAAGGAAGTCGAATATGTTTTATGCAATGCGTATGGCCGACGGGCAGTGGGGAGAACCCCTAATGTTGGTTTTTTCGACGGGTGAGGACATTGCTCCGCGCATTATGAACGACAATAAAACCCTCTTTTTTGCCTCAAAACGATTGACCGAGCAGAAGAAGAAAAACAATTATGCGTTGTTTTATGCCAAGCGGATAAGCAAATATGATTGGTTTTCGCCCTCGTTGATAACGCCGACCAATGTCCCGCATGTCAATTGTACGGCTCCAAGTGTGCCGTTTGCTTCGGATTCGCTGTTTTTTGTCAAACAATTTTGCGAAAAAAAGGATACGATTTATTCCGTTGAGTCGATGGCTTTTGATGAGCAGATAAAACCCGGACCTGTAATATGCTATACGGGAAAGGTTTCCGATGTCAAAGGGAAACCGTTGCAGGCCGATATATATGTTTACAATGCGATAACCTCGGAAATGATGGTGAAATATCGGTGCGATTATCAGGGAACTTTTCGTGTGGCGTTGCCTGCGGGGTATAACTATAAAATTGATTTTACCATGTCCGGCTATTCGCATGTGTACAAAAATTTTGCAACGCTTGCACTTTCCGACAATCGTGTGGTGCAAGAGTCTGTCGTGCTTAATTCGGAGGTGGAAATGTTGTTTAACGTTTTCGACAAAGAGTTGATGTTGCCTATCGACCCTGCAATAACGATTAAAGATGCCAAAACAGGGCAGAAAACAAAGGCTTCGATAAGAAAAGACAATGTAGGTCGCTATTTTATCACAATGCCCATTGGGGAATCTTATGAAATTGATTTTCAGAAAGAGAATTACGACCCGTTTGTGTTTGAGATGGATACGAAAAAATCGGTTCTTTTTACGCAGTCGGAATTAGATGTGGAGTTGAATCCGGGCAAATTGCATTTGTCGGTGCGTGTAAAAGATGCGTTGTCGGGATTGCCGCTTGATGCCGATGTCGTGCTTTCGAACACCGACCGTCGCGAGGTGCTCAATGCCCAAAAAGCCGACTCGGTGGGTGTCTATTCCGCTGCTACCCGTAAGGGCGATACCTATCGTTTGAAGGTGGCTTCCGTTGGGTATTTCTATTTCGATTCGTTGGTGTTTATGCCGAAAGATTCGTCGCTGCTGACGTGCGAGGTGGCTATGAATATACTGAAAAACGATGCAAAACTACAGATTCAGAATATCGTGTTTGGTTACAATTCGGCCGATTTGACCGAGGAGTCGTTTTTGGAGCTCGATCGTGTGGTTGAACTTCTTGAACAGAATCCGAATCTGACCATCGAACTTTCGGCGCATACCGACGACCGTGGAGCCGATGCTTACAACGAACGTTTGTCGCTGCTTCGTGCAAATGCGGCTATGGACTACATTGTGCGTAAAGGCATTGCTCGAAATCGCATTACGGCGGTCGGTTATGGTAAGCGAATGCCTTTGGTGCCGAATACTTCCGAAGAAAATCGGGCTAAAAATCGTCGGGTGGAATTTAAGGTTACAAACATTTAAAAATCAGAATTATGGCAAAGAATCTTTTTAAAATAGGATTTTTGGGATTGCTTTTAAGCTGTTCGACGGTTTTTGCCGACGAATACGGCGATTTGATGCTTTCTGTTTCCCAAAAACCACCTTACGAGGCTGCTTCGTTGCTGACTCAATATCAGAAAGAGAATCCCTCTTTTGGCAATGTTTATTATCAGTTGGGAAAGATTTTCGATGAGATGATACCTTCCGTGCATCCGTTGTACGATTATGGCGAGATAACGCTTTACATGTACAATGCACGGGTCTATTTTGGCAATTGCATTCATTATTCGAATGCCGACGATGTCAAAAAATATGCTCGCTATTATTCCGATGTGGCCGACAAAAACCAACTGCCAACTTATGATAAACTTGCTACTGTGCTGAAAACAAAAATCGGAGAGATTAAAGAAAAGGAACAGCATCTGAAAACTCTTTACGCCGCTTTTTATCGCATGGTCGATTGCTACAACAATTGTACGGCGTTGTTTAGCACTTTCAACGAACGCTATATGAAAATAAAAACGGCTCATCTGCTCTTTTCGGAGGCCGATGCTCGTTTGCTTACCGATTTGAGTTTGAATGCCGATACGCTGAACAGCCTTATTGCCGATTTTAAGGTGGCTTTAAAACATTATCCGATAGACGGTTACAACCCGACTTTTGCTTTTGAGCCAATCCATTTTTATCGGCTCGATGGTTTGACAAGTTCCGATTTTCTGAAAAACGATATTCGCCTTTGGGATTACTCTTTGTGGGTAAAAACATTTTTTGCCGACAACAAAGAGTTGATCGACCCTTGGCGTGAGGAGATGAACAGGGAGCAAAAACGCCTCTCGTCGTTGTGGGAGAAATGGCTTCGCGAAACCGACAAGGTCGATTTGGAAGAGCCTGTTTTTGCCGACCGTGTTTTGTTGAACAAAATCAATAAGATGGATTATCGGTCGTTTATGCTCGATTATTTCGATTTTATGGAACAGGCTGTCAATGTGGTGGCGGAGGTTTGCTCTTCGACCAACGTGTTGAACGCCGACCCTTCCGACGAGGAACTTTTGCAACAAGTGTTGTTGGGATACGACGTGGCAAGCCGTACAAAACTCATGAACGCCGACCGTGCCAACGTGTTGGAAAGAATTGACGAAAAGGAGAAATACGCCCTCTTTTTCGACCGATTTTTCTCCGAAAAAGAGATAACCCGAGTGCTCGACAGCATTGCTGTTTGCTCTGAAGCAAAGGCTCAAACCTTGTTCGACAATGTGAAAACCAATGTGGAAAACCATGTGGCTCAACAAGATCCGCTCTCTTGCAAGGTGGCCGACGAACACCGACTTTTTGTCGAAAGCAGCGCTTTGTCGAACCGACTTGTAGAGTGCAATGCGTTTGGCAAAGAGTTGAGATCTGTAGAGGTGGGCGTAGGTGCTCCTAAATTCTTAAAATACAACGAAATAACTCAAGACGTGTGGGTGGCAACGACAAACAGTTCGGTGTTGACTTTAGAGCGATGCAACTTCGATGGAGGTGTTGTTTCGAAAATACAGCTCGAAACAGACGCCGAGGTAGTAGATGTGGTTGCGGTAGACGAGAACTACATGTTGATACTGAATGCGACAACCCTCGAAAACCGGCATGCCGACAAGCGGGGTGTTGCCGTGGTGTTGCTCGACGAGGCAGGCAACCTCGTAAAACAACAATTCGGCACCGACCGAGCCAATGCAGAGGCTTTGATGGCGTTCAAACTGTCGAACAACAATATCGCTATCGTTGGGCGCGACGACAGCAATCGCGGGGTGATGCTCTTTGTCGATGCCAAGGCCGAATGGCGTTAAGCGACACGCTTTTTGTTGTCGGAAAGCATTGTCTGAAGAATCGTTTTTGCGGATTGTCTTTATTTTATAGAGGCAATCCCTTTTTTTAATAATTTCTTAACAGGGAATTAAGTATTTTTAACTACATTTGTTCCTCATTTTCAGCGAGAGAGTGGTGTGCAACGACATTACAATGCAAGAAATGAAATGAGGGGTTTGTTATCGTGCAGCGTAAAAGAGGAAAAGCACCGAATTTCGCATTTTGAAACAATCGAAAATAACGAAATGTTTAGTTATATAAACCAACAAAACAAAATAGCACGATGATGAAACACACTAAACACTTATTGGTTTTATGGGCTGCACTCCTGCTCGGCGCAGGAAATGCGTGGGGAGCGACAGGAACTATTACGTTTGGCAATAATTATGTCAAAATCAATAATGCATCAGTTACCGGAAATGATAACTTGGGAAACTCTTGGACTATCACTACGGTTGGTACAACGAGTTTTACTGGTAATACCTCTTATTATCAAGTTGGATCAAGTTCTAACCCTGCTACAAGTATTACTTTTACTACCACGTTGGCTTCGAGCGTGAATATCACCGCTATGTCTGCTGAGTTTGGTGGTTTTAGTGGTACTGCTGGTACCATTAGCCTAAAAGTGGGAGATACCGAAATAGGTAGTGGTTCGTTAAACGCAGCTAACGATGTTACTATTAGTTCAACTCAAACTGCAAGTGGCACAACACTTACGGTAACAATTACAAGTATTTCAAAAGGTGTAAAGTGTTATAATATCTCGTATACCTACGAATCTGGCACACCTCCAACGACCAATTATTCTGTGCAATGGATGGTGGACGGTGCACCGTGGCAATCCACTCAAGTAAACGAAGGCGCCAAAGCCACACCGCCGACAGGCACACCCACCGCATGTTCCGGCAAAGTGTTCGTAGGTTGGAGTTCTAAAAATATTGGTGCGACACCGACAGATGACCCCGGCAAGCTCTTTACTGATGAATCTCCTAACGCGATTAACGGTACCGATTCTGTTTTCTACGCCGTATTTGCTACGGCAACAACAACGGGAAGCGGTAGCGGAGCAACTCATAATTGGACAAGTTACACAGACGATTGGGGAGTAGCGAGCAAAAGTTGGCTTCGTAATGGTAATGCTACATTACCAACTTTCAAATACACTCCTACCTATGCTGTATCAAAAATAGTATTGAATGTGAGACAAAGTAATAAAACTGGTTCAAATAGTATAGAAATAACGATAGGGGGAAAGAGTTTTGGGAGCAAAGTAAGTTCTTTATCGGGTACAACTGCATACGATATTACTTTTGAAGAAGCAACAGCCATGTCAGGTGAGATTGTAATCACATGCACCAATACAAGTGGAAGCGGAACAGGTAAAGGGACTTTCTATCTTAACTCCATTACGGTATATGAAAGCGGCTCTACCACTACCTACTCCGACTACATAACGCAGTGTGATGATAGCAAGGCGTCGGTGTCGTACAATTTTAATGGAGGTGACGGGACATGTACTACCGCAACTGTAAATAAGGGGGGAAATTATGTTATTTGTAGCGAAGCTCCCTCACGTACGGGTTATACATTTAATGGTTGGTCCGACGGCACAACCATTTATGCTGTCGGTGCTACGATAACGAATGTGCAAGCCAATATCACGCTCACGGCACAATGGCAAGCCAATACCTATACCGTAACTTTCGACCCGAATGGTGGCAACGTTACACCGACAACGGTTGATTATGCCTACGATGGTGCTGTTGTTGCAATGCCTATACCTACACATGACGGATTTGGTTTTGTAGGTTGGTACACCGAACAGACCGGCGGTACAGAATGGAAAGATGTGGGCAACACCAATAAACCGACGTCGAACATCACCCTCTATGCCCATTGGTCGGAACTCTACGATGTACTATTTATAGCCAACGGACAGACATTCGTAACGCAAACCGATAAATATTGCAGCGGCGATGCACTCCAATTGCCTGTCACCGACCCCGATGCCGGTACTTATGCGTGTGCAGGTTATACGTTTGTAGGGTGGGCATCTGACGAACAATCGACAGAAACCACGACTTGCCCGACGCTTGTTTCGGCATCTACCCCAATCACTGCCGATGCTACTTTCCATGCCGTATGGAAAAAATCGGATGGAAGCGGCAGTGGAGATATGTTTTATTTGAGCGAGACTTCAAGTTCTACTGTTTATTATATAGGAAGTTATAACTCATCAAGTAAATATTTTAATGCGGTAACAAATATATCAGATGCCATTCCTTTGGGTATTGAAGATGGGAAATATTTATACACCTATATTGCTGGAATAAAGACATATATTTCACACTCCACCTCGGGTGAAACAACCTTAGCAAGTAGTACGACCACTCCAAAGGCATGGACTATAACCGACAATGGTACCACCATTAAATTGCAGTCCACTGTTCAAACTACTCGTTATTTAGGGTATAGTAGTGGTTTTAAAGCCTATGCCAATAGTCATACATTAACAAAAACAGCAGCAACACAATATCTCTACACCACCTCGCCGCAATGTTGTCCTGTCAAATTGCAGAATCCCGTTGTAAGCGCTTCGGTAGCCGATGGCTCGGTTACTTTGAATTGGACAATGCCTGCCGATGCCGACAAAGTAACTGATTATACGGTTACTTGTGTGGGTGGCGTAACCGCTAACATCACGGAAACCTCTTACACGTTTACGGGTTTGACCAACTGCACGGAATATACTTTCACCGTACGAGCCAATGGCGATGGCACGGCTGTCTGTCCTTCGGAGGTTGCTACCGTTAAGGCGACACCTGCTGCCGACAGTTTTACGGTTACATTCGACTATGGTGCAGGAGCAGGCACGCCCGCAAGTTGGACGTCGGGTTGTGGCAACACAAGCGTTACTTTGCCCGAGCCTACCACCTTGCCCGACAATCATACGTTCGAAGGATGGTACGACGGCACAACGCTCTATGCCTCCGGCGATACCTATACGCCTACTGCCGACATTACCCTTACGGCACGTTACACGAAAAAAGCAGGCGTAGATGTTGTGGAGTGGGATCCTAATTCCGTTACCGTAGAAATCGGTGTCGGAGGGGCTGCACAAGTGCAGATAGAAAACGAGGTAACCTCCGGAAGCGGCACGGGAAAGGTGGCTGACAATTTGTTTTTCTCGAAGTACTACGAATCGACCAATAGCGTAAAATTATTGGCGGTATTTAATGGAACTGCTGCTGATATAGATTTAAGCAACTTTAGAATCAGAATGAATGCGGCAGGAGCATCTACTTGTTCTGGAACATCAACTTGGAGTTCTACCATTTCGCTGTCAGGGACATTGGAGTCAGGTAAAGAGTACATTATTTATTCTGAAGGTACTAAAAAAGATATAGACGCTGAAGTAATGGCTTGTGCGAAAGCTAACCATGCTGCCGAATTAGCTACTTGGCATACCAGTACTCAAGTGTCATTTTCAGGTAACGATGCCATTATATTGGAACAAAACACAGGCAGTTGGAACATTATTGATATTATCGGTGCCGGTGATGCATCTGCAGCCAATTTAGGAACCAGTTGTTCGGTTGGAGTTGTGAAAGCAGTAACAGGTACGGGTAGTTTTATGGATGCCCCGGGATGGTACAATGCCGATGGCGAGAGCATTGAAGGTGGTTCTAAAATAGCCTTATCGACCAATCGTTGCCTCTTGGTGCGTAAAAATACGGTAACATCAGGAGCCATTGCCGTTGCAAAAAATACGGATGATTTCGTTACACTTGGTGGCGCATTTGGCGAATGGGTGGGAAAACAAATCCCAGATGGTTCTGATAATGGAGTTTCAGCCTCTTGCGAAGGATTCGATTTTGTAGGCACCTACGACTATAACGGCTACTACTCCACCTATCAGGAATTGACAAAAGTCGATTTGGGTGGCAAACAGAATGCCGATGGCACATATACGATACCGGTTTCGGGGCTTAACGATATCTCGTGCAGCAAAATACGTATCAATGTGCTTGACGGAAGCAGCAGCTCGCCGCTTGTCTCTTCGGAATACAAAGTGCCTATCATGGTCAATGCCTCGGGTGTAACCACTACCGATGCCATTTTCACAAAACACGATGTGGCTGATTGCAGCGAATGCGATGTGGTGGTGCTCAAAGGAGCTACGCTGGAAAAAGCTCCTGATGGAACCGCCGATGACCGAAACGAGTTCCGCGATATGGAAGTGTATGCAGGCGGTAAACTAAAAGTGCCAAGTGGGGCGACAGACCTTAAAGTGAACAAGTTGGTAATGCGCAGCAAGGGCGACGAGGTTCCTGTGGCCGAGATAAATGGAACGCTTACCATTGCCGACAAGTTGTACCATGCAAAGCGTATCGACGCAGCAAGATTTTATTTCTTTACATTGCCGTACGATTGCAACGTAGCCGACATCACTTATTATAATGGAGAAGTGCTTGCAGGAAGCGGTATCGATCATCTTATTAAATATTATGATGGTGCAGGGCGTGCCGCTGGTCAAAATGCCGGACATTGGGAGGTTTATACAGGCAGCTTGCTCGAAGCGGGTAAGGGTTACATTGTAGCAATCAGTGCTTCGCTGAATGGCTCTTTTGAAAGCAATCCGAAAAAAGAGTTGCTATTCCCGATGACAAACGCTTTATCCGAAACGACCACTAAAACCGTTGCGGTAGGAACGTATGGTATTGGAGATGCTTCTATCGGCGACAATCATAAGGGTTGGAACTTGATTGGATGTCCGTTTATGAGCAATTATTCTCCGATAGATGTAAAAGGACTTAAAGTAGGTACGTACGAAGACGGAACATGGGACGACGGCGGTAAAATATTTACCTACAATCCCTCGGTTTCGGTACCTTATGTTACGATGCCGAATACCGATGGTAAAACCTATACGCAGAAGTTGGCTTCTTCGCAAGACTTGCAACCGTTCAGAAGTTTCTTTGTGCAGGTAGGTAAAGAAAGAGAAATTATTAGCGATGTAGTATTCTCGTCTGCCAATCGCAAAGCACCGCGTAAAGCGCCTGCCGCTGATGCTGCAGTGTGGGTGGAACTGACTTTGAGCAATGCCTCAGGCAGCGATGCCACCACCGTCATTGTGGACGACGACAAAACAACCGATTACGAAATCGGTGCCGATTTGGAAAAAATGTTGGGTTATGCCGCATTGCCGCAATTCTACTCCTTGAAGTCGAGTACACGTTTGGCATTCAATGCTTTGCCCTCTGCGTCGGCTTCGAGTGCCGTTCCGTTAGGTTTTTATGCACCGGTTTCCGATACTTATACCATTGCAATGAACACCACGCAGGCACAAAATTTGGAAGGCGTTTATCTCACCGACAACGTAACGGGTACGGTAACCAATTTGCTATTGGACGACTATTCGTTTACTTCGGGGAGAACATTGAACGACGCGCGTTTCAGTTTGGCTGTGGTGCGTTCGGTTACAGCTGTCGACAATGTTTTGCTTGAGGCGGTAACTCCGGTGGTTCATCGTCGCACATTGCGTATCGACAATGCTCCGGTAGGAAGCCTCGTGCGTGTGTACGACACTTTGGGACGCGAGGTTGTTTCGGAGCAAATCGATGCCGAAACTGTGGTTTATCAGTTGCAAATGCCGGGTGTATATCATGTTCAGATTATTACAAAAGATAGTAAGTCGGTTTATAAAGTTGTAAGTTATTAGAAAGATGTTGGTACGGAAACTTATTTTGTTAAGTTTTGTTTGGGTTGGATTTTTTTGTTCGACACAGGCCGGTGTGGTTATAGAGTCGAGTGCGAAATATACATTCTCGAAAAACAGTTCGCTTTCGTCCGCTCCCGACAATTCGTCGTGGGGCGACGAGGCGAATGCGTTAAATGTTAGGAGTTCGATTTTTGACGGGCAAGAAGCGGTTGCCTCTAACGAGGTTCAAATGTTAAGCGGGCAAAACGGCTCGGTTGCCGCTGCATCCGGCATTTTGTCGGTAGGCAGCACATCGCTTTCGAGGGTGGCAGCAGGCTCTCGCTTCTCGCAAAGGCTCTCTGCCTCGGGTGGCTTGTCAAAAAGGAACGCTTCCGAAACGGTTACTGATGTAGCAGATGGTGGTAGCATGTCAATGCCGTTTAATGTGATTATGCCGAAAGATGATTTTCCTGGTGATCCAAATGATCCCGGAGATCTTGACCCTCCCGATGCTCCTATAGGAGAGGGTTGTGGGCTGTTGCTTCTTTCGGCATTGGCTTATGCACTTGCGAAACGAAAAAGATAGTCTTCCCCGACAGAAAAGATAAAAGGCAAACCTCCGTTTAAAGAAGTTTGCCTTTGTTTTGTCTTGTTACAACGTGCTGTGTATTATTTCTTGAAATAGCGGTTGAACAATCCTTCGAAGCCTTTTCCGTGGCGAGCCTCGTCTTTTGCCATTTCGTGTACGGTGTCGTGAATGGCATCCAAGTTCAACTCTTTTGCACGTTTGGCAATGCGCATTTTGTCGGCACAAGCACCGCTTTCGGCATTCATACGTTTTTCGAGGTTGGTTTTGGTGTCCCAAACTACGTCGCCAAGCAATTCGGCAAATTTAGCACAGTGTTCAGCCTCTTCCCAAGCATAGCGTTTGAATGCTTCTGCAACTTCGGGATATCCCTCGCGGTCGGCCTGACGGCTCATAGCCAAATACATACCTACTTCGGTAGCTTCACCCATAAAGTGAGCGTTGAGGTCTTTTATCATCTCCTCGTCGCAACCTTTTGCCACACCGATTTCGTGTTCGGTTACAAACGAAAGAGCTGCACTTTCGTCCAATTCTTTGAATTTAGACTTCGGTTGTTTGCATTGAGGACAAAATTCGGGAGCTTCGTTCCCTTCGTGTACATAACCGCATACGGTACAAATAAATTTTTTCATAGTTTTTTGTTTTTTAATGGTTAGTTAATAATGTTATTTACAATTTTTACAAATGCCTTTACAATAAATCTGAATGTCATCGACACTATAACCATCGAGGGTTGCAAATAGTTCGTTCTTATTCAGCAGTTTTTCGTTGATGCCGAAATCGTACAATCGATTGCACTTCCGACACGAAAAATGACCGTGAAAAGTCATATTCCCGTCGAAACGGGCGTTTTTCTCCTCAATGTTTATCAACGAAGCAACCTTATGCTTTACAAACAACTTCATCGTATTGTAAACGGTTGTGCGCGAAAGGGTGGGTATCTCCTCGTGCAATGCTTCGTACATTTCATCGACGCTCGGATGCGTTTTGTACGTGAGCAGATACTCCATCAGAGCTATTCGCTGAAGCGATGGCTTTACTCCGTTTTCTATGAGGTATTGTTGTACGTTCATTATTTGTAATAATTACAAAATTGAAATTATTGCAAATATAAGGATATTTTTTTATCGAACAAATAAAAATCAAAAAAAATTTTCAAGGAAATGAGTTACTTTTGTTTTCGATGTCTGTTTTTCACGAAATATTAAAGGAGTATTGGGGCTACGAAGCGTTTCGCCCTTTGCAAGAGGACATAATAAAGTCGATAAGCGAAGGTCGTGATACGCTTGGTTTGATGCCGACAGGTGGCGGCAAGTCCATCACGTTTCAAGTGCCTGCAATGGCAAAAGAGGGATTGTGTTTGGTGGTTACACCCTTAATTGCCTTGATGAAAGACCAAGTGGCTAACCTGAAACGCAAGGGTATCAAGGCTACTATGATTTATTCGGCCATGTCGCGCGAAGAGATACTCACGGTGTTCGACAACTGCTATTTTGGCGATTACAAATTTCTGTACGTTTCGCCGGAACGTCTATCGACGGAGTTGTTTCGGAAAAGGATACAGGCTTTGCGTGTAAGCATGATTGTGGTTGATGAATCGCATTGCATTTCGCAATGGGGATACGACTTTCGTCCCTCGTATTTGAATATAGCCGAAGTGCGGCAGTTTTTTCCCGATGCCCCTGTGTTGGCTCTTACGGCAACGGCTACGCCCGAGGTGGTGGACGACATTCAGGAGAAACTCCGATTTAAGCAAAAAAATGTTTTTCGGAAAAGTTTTGAGCGTGCCAATCTTGCTTACGTTGTACGACGTACGGAAGATAAATTTACCCAACTGCTCCGAATATTGAATGCCGTGAAAGGGACATCGGTGGTGTATGTGCGCAGTCGAAGTCGCACAAAAGAGATTGCCGAGTTGTTGATGCAGAACGGTATCGAAGCCGATTTTTTTCATGCCGGATTGTCCGACGAAGAGAAAGACCGCAAACAGAATAATTGGAAAAACGACCTTTGCCGTGTGATTGTCGCTACAAATGCTTTTGGCATGGGCATCGACAAAGCTGATGTGCGCACCGTTGTACATATCGACTTGCCGGACTCTATCGAGGCTTATTTTCAGGAGGCGGGTCGTGCCGGTCGTGATGGCAGAAAGGCGTATGCCGTATTGTTGTGCAACAATGCGGACGCTACGAAACTGAAAAAACGCATTGCCGATAAATTCCCATCAAAGGAGTTTATTTTTAAGGTTTACGAGCGATTGGGAAATTTCTTTGAATTGGGTGTGGGCTTTGGGTTGGAAAAAATTTATGCGTTCAATTTGAATGATTTCTGTAAAAAAAATGCCTTGCCGATAAATCCTACTTACAATGCTCTGAAGATATTGGAATTGTCGGGCTATTTGGAATTGACCGAGGAGTTGGACAATCCCTCAAAGTTGCTGTTCCCGATTTCAAAAGAGGAATTGGACAAGTTTTTGAAGAGGAAAAAATATGAAAATCTGATACAAGTGCTGTTGCGTTCTTATACGGGCATTTTTTCCGACTATGTGCATATTGATGAAGATGTGATAGCCGAGCGGCTGAACACGACTCGCAACGACGTTTACGAGAAACTTTCCGACTTGCAAAAACAGGGTATTGTGCGATACATTCCTTTTAAGAAGACACCGTTTATCATTTATTCGCAGGAGCGGCAAGACCAAGCCGATTTGCGGTTGCCGGCGGCTGCCTACGATGAGCGAAAGCAACGCTACGAAAATCAGGTGATGGCAATGCTCGACTATGCGCAGTCGGACAATGTGTGCCGTAGTCGGTTGCTGTTGGCTTACTTCGGAGAACGCGAGTCGCACGACTGCGGACAATGCGATGTTTGTTCTGCTACCAAAAAACAGACGTTTTCGGGACATTTGCGCGAAGAACTGAAAACAAAAATCGTGGCGGAGTTGCGTATTGCTCCCTTGTCGGTCAATGAACTTGTCCGCAAAATTTCAGGCAACGAAGATGTCGTTTTGCAGGTTGTTCAGTCGTTGCTCGACACCGGCTTTTTGGAGCGGGACGAGTTGCTTCGACTAAAAATCAAAAGTGATATTTAATTATTTGCTTTTACGGCATCAAGTATCTTTTGGAGTTTTCTTACTACGTTTTTGTAGCGTTTTGCAAGGTTGTGTTCTTCCTTTAAATCCTTGCCTTGACGGAAAAGTTGCGGTACTTCTTTGTAGCCTGTTTCAATTTTTTTGTTCCACGAGAGCCGTTCGGGACCATCGCTTGGCTCTATGTATTTCCACTTGTCGGTACAAATGTTCAGTGTCCTGTTTTGAGCCATTGCAATGGCATAGGGTGCCGACTTGTCTGACAGTCCCAACCATGTTTTGATAAAATTTCGGCTGTCGGGAGCTGCGTTCTTTGGCAAAGGGGCTTCTATTAGTTGTGCCAACGAAGCGAAACAATCTATCTGCGATACGAGTGCATTGCTGGTTTTTCCTTGCGGTGTATGTTTGCCCCAACTTACAATAAAAGGAACGATGCTCCCTCCGTCGTAGGCACTATATTTGGTTCCTCGTCGGTTGCCCGATGGGGAGTGATTGCCAAGCAGTTCTTCGGCATAATCCTGATAACCGTCATCTAAAACCGGACCGTTGTCGCTTGTGAGTATCACGATGGTGTTGTCTTCTAAACCGAGTTTTTGCAAAGCATCGATGACAACGCCTACCGTCCAATCGAATTGCTTGATAACATCGCCCCGCAGTCCCATCTCGTTCTTACCACGGAAGCGTTCGTTTGGCCAACGCGGAACGTGTATGTCGTTTGTGCAGAGATACAGAAAGAATGGATTTTCGCGATTTTTGGTAATGAAATCAATGGTTTTTTGTGCAATTGTGTCTGCCAAATGCTCGTCTTTCCAAATGGCGTTCCCGCCTCCGCGCATATAGCCGATGCGCCCAATGCCGTTTATCACGCTTTGGTCGTGTCCGTGCGATGATGCTACCAATAATTCTCCTTTGTAGTTGAGTAAAGTAGGTTCCGTATCGAAATTTTGGATATAACTCACCTCGATAGGTGCCGAAGAGTCGTAGTTGGCCACACTGTCATTTTCTATCCAAACGCAGGGTACGCGGTCGGCAGTGGCTGCCATAATGTAACTGTAATCAAATCCGATGTCGGCAAGCGATTGGTCTAATTTGCCGTTCCAATCTTGTTTGCCTGTAGCGCTTCCTATGCCGAGATGCCATTTGCCGATGGCGGCAGTGGTGTAACCATTATCCTTAAACAGATCGGCCAAGGTGTATTGGTCGGGTTGTATAATCATTGCAGCATTGCCGGCAGCCACATCGGAATTTGCGTTGCGCACGCAATATTCGCCGGTGAGCAGACTATAGCGTGAGGGTGTACTTGTGGCAGCACAAGCATGGGCGTTGGTAAAACGTACGCCATTGGCAGCCAGCTTATCAACGGCTGGTGTCGAAACGCGTGTCGCTCCGTAGCACGACAAGTCGCCATAACCTAAATCGTCGGCCACCAACAAAATGACATTTGGCTGCTTGTATTGTTGAGCAAGAGTTGTAGTGGCAAAAAGTCCGAGGGTGGAAAGGATTGCTTCTTTCATTGCGCTATTTCGACTCTACGGGGACTTGCCTTTTTATGCGTTGGTCGAGGCAAGTGAGCGTTTCGGTCGAAACAACTCCTTTTATTTCCTGAATTTTCCCGTTTAGGAGTTCCATTAGGTGCTCATCGTTTTTTGCATAGAGTTTTATGAGCATGGTGTACGGACCTAAAGTGTAATGACATTCTATTATTTCGGGAATTTGTTCCAACTGGGCGGTAACCTCTTTGTATAATGAGCCTCTCTCCAACGTGATACCGATATAGGTACACATTTGAAATCCGAGCATTTTTGGATTGACTATATAGCCTGAACCTGTAATGACACCGGAGTCTATCAATCGTTGAACGCGCTGATGTATGGCCGCACGCGAGAGGTTGCATTCCGTAGCAATATCTTTGAAAGGTATTCGGGCGTTTTTTGTGATAATTTGTATAATTTTTCGGTCTAAATCATCTATTTTTTCCATTTTTTCTGATTTTTAATATCATTTTGTACAAATGTAGACGAAAAGTGAGAATGGTGCAATTTTTTACATAAAAAAAAGAGACTACCTTAAGCAATCTCTTTTTTTCTTGTAATATGGAAAAATTTATTTTTCGATTCCTAACAATTCAACTTCGAAAATCAAAGCTGAAAATGGCTTGATTTTGCCTTGATTTTGAGAACCATAAGCCAACTCGTAAGGAATGTAGAGTTTCCATTTTGACCCTACCGACATCAACTGAAGAGCTTCTGTCCATCCTTTGATTACTTGTGTTACACCAAATTCGGCAGGTCTGTTGCGGTCGTAAGAGCTGTCAAATACGGTTCCGTCTATCAACGTGCCTTTGTAATGTACTTTTACTTTGTCGGTGGCTGCCGGTTTTTCTCCTTTTCCTGCAACTAATACTTCGTATTGTAAGCCACTTTCGGTAACAATTACATTTTCGCGTTTTGCATTTTCTGCCAAGAAAGTTTCGCCTGCAACTTTGTTTTCACCAAATTCTGCTTCTGCTTTTTTTGCTTGTTGTTTTTCCATAATTGCGTTCAAAAACTCCATGGCTTCGTCTCCCGAAAGTTTGGTCTCTTTTCCGCTAAGGGCTTCGATAAGAGCCTGTTGTATCAATTTGATGTTTGCTGTCAGAGTGGAATCTCCCATCAAACCTTGTTTTGTTTGAGAAGCCATGCCCGATCCGACATTTAATCCCAAAGCATAGAAACGCATTGTTTCGTCTTGTTTTTTTACCGCATCGTTGATACCTTTAATCAAAGCCTTGATATTAGCTTCTGTTGTATCGCCTTGCAAGTAATAAGTTTTGATTTGTTCCCCATTGATGACACCAAAAGCATAATTGATGCTGTCAAGTTCGTTTTGTAATTTTGCCTCTTTTGCACAGCATTTGTTGCACGAAACAAATCCACTTGCTAAAAAGCAAAGTGTTACCAAGTAAATAAAACTATTTTTTCTCATCTCTTTAAATTTTGAATGTTATTTAATAATTTCTAAAAGTTCAACTTCGAAAATCAGAGTCGAAAACGGCTCAATAAGTTCTCCTGCACCCTGTGCACCATACGCAAGTTTGTGAGGAATAAAAAGTTTCCATTTCGAGCCTACCGACATCATTTGGAGTGCTTCCACCCAACCTTGTATGACTTGTGTAACACCAAACGTTGCCGGTTCTCCACGACGCACCGAACTGTCGAACACGGTTCCGTCTATCAATGTGCCGTGATAATGTACCTTAACTCTGTCCGAAGCAAGCGGCTTTTGACCGTTGCCTTCTTTTATGATTTCATATTGCAGACCGGAAGGAGTTTGTTTTACGCTTTCTCGTTTTGCGTTTTCTTCGAGAAAGCGTTTCCCTTGTGTTTTGTTTTTCTCCAACAAATCTTGTTGCAATCGAGTAAAGAAATCGTTGAGAATGGCTCTTGATTCTTCTTCTGAAATATCGAAAGATTCGTTCAAAAGCACGTCTTTAACGCCTTTTGAAAATCGATCTATATCCAATTCTTTAATACCGCTTTTTTTTAGGCTTTTCCCAATGTTCAAGCCTAATGCATAACTTATTTTGTTCATAATGTTGCAAATTTACAGCTTTTTGTTTCTATCATAAAAGAAACAACGTTAAACATAATTAAAATGTTAAAAAAACTGCGATTATTTAAATTTGTAAATACACCATTCGTCGTATTTTTCGTCTTTACGCAAAATTGGCGATGGAAAATGGGGTTGATTGGGAGAGTTTGGAAATCCTTGTGCTTCCAAACAGATAGCGTGTTGCACATCGTACATGTTCCCACTTTTTCCTATGTTTTTTTCTACCCAGTTGCCTGTATAAACTTGTAATCCGGGCATGGTTGTAAACACCTCCATTGTGCGTTCGGCTGCCGATACGGTAGCGGCTAAAACGCATTCCCCTTGTTGGTTTTTGTTTAAAATCCAATTGTTGTCCAACCCTCGTCCTGCTTTGAAAAATGCGTCGTCTATGCGTTTTTCGATTGTGGTAGGTTGGCGAAAATCCATCGGATGATTATTTACCGAAAGTATTACTCCGTCGGGAGCAAAGCTGTCATCAACTTGCGTAAAGAGATCGGCATTTATTTGTAAAATATGGTCGCGAACATGACCGTTCCCTTCTCCTTTTAAGTTAAAATAGGCATGGTTGGTAAACCCTACAATCGTATCTTGGTCCGAAGTGGCCTCGTAGTGAATGCTCAAAGCGTTGTCGTCGGTAACAGCATAGGTTACAAAAACATTTAAATTGCCCGGATAATCCTCTTCGCCGTCAATGGATAAGTAATGTAATTTCAGAGAAGACTCCGTGTGCTCGACAATATCCCATACCTTTTGATTGAAACCGCAAACGCCTCCATGCAAGTGATTGGTGCCGTTGTTTACGGCTAATTGATATTTTTTGCCGTTTAAAGTGAATTTACCGTCTTTTATTCTGTTTGCAAAACGTCCGATGACAGCATTGAAGTAGGTTTCCTTTTCAATCCATTCTTCAAGTGTGTTGAACCCTAAAACCACATCGGCTGTATTCCCGTTTTTGTCGGGTGCAAATAGTGTAACAATTTTGGCACCATAGTTGGTAATGTCGGCAGACATCCCATTTTTGTTTTTCAGTGTAAAAATATCGACTTGTTTCCCGTCGATTGTTTTTTTGAAAGAAGCTCTGTTAATCATATCTTATAAAATAAAGAGATAAGCCAACAAAATTATTGGCTTATCAGTGTTGTTGATGTAAGAAAATTACTCTACTCGGCATGCACCATCGCCTATTTCGGCAATGTAGAATTCGGCATCAAGACCTGTTTTCGCTTTGTAGTTTTTGCCCACTTCGGCTATAAAGGTGTCAATTGCTTCGTCCTTTACCAAAGAAACGGTGCAACCTCCAAATCCGCCACCTGTCATGCGGGAGCCAATAACACCCTTAATCTTCCAAGCCTCTTCGGCCATGGTGTCAAGTTGCAAGCCTGTAACCTCGTAGTCGTCGCGTAAAGAAACGTGCGATGCATTCATCAATTTCCCGAAAGCCTCTATATCGCCTGCTTTTAAGGCTTTTACGGCGTCGGTAGTACGTTGTACTTCGCCAACGACGTGGCGTGCGCGTTTGTGTGCGACTTCGTCGGTGATGGCATGCTCTACTTTCTTAAATTCCTCTTCGGTAAGTTCGGCCAAGTATTTCAAAGGACGTACGCTGTTGAGTTGTTCAACGGCTTTTTTGCATTCTGCCACTCGTGCATTGTAAGCTCCCGAATCCAACTTATGAGGGCTGTGCGTATTGCTGATAACTACTTTGATACCTTGTAGTTTTACTGGCACAAGTTCGAATTGAAGCGTGTCGCAGTTTAAGAATATTGCATGGTCTTTTTTACCTTGAGCACTTGCAAATTGGTCCATAATACCACAATTGACCAATGCAAACTCATGCTCGGAGAGCTGCCCAATTTTTGCCAATTCGGTGCGGTCGTATCCTGTGCCGAGTTGTTCGTTGAAAGCGTATGCTGTTACGACTTCCAAAGCGGCAGAGGATGAAAGCCCTGCACCATTGGGTACATTACCCCAAATAAGCATATCGTAGCCATTTTCGATTTTGATACCGCGTTTTACAAATTGAGCGATGCATCCTAACGGATAGTTTACCCACGAACGCCCTTCAAGAGGAGTAGTGAGTTGATTAAGTTCAAGATCTACAATTTCCGGTTGGTTAAGCGATTTAAATCGCATTTTTTTATCCGTATTTTTACTTATCAAAAGATAAGTGCCGAAACTTAATGCACAGGGAAATACAAATCCTCCATTATAGTCGGTGTGTTCGCCAATAAGATTTACGCGCCCGGGCGAAAAGTAAACGGCTTCAGCTTGTTTGCCGTAAGTTTCGTTAAATGCTGTTTTTAATTCTGTTACAGTCATAATACTTATTATTAGGTGTTAGTTTATGTTGATGTTTGAATTGAACAAAGATATAGATTTATTTTTGAGAAAAAAATGTGTTGTTCAGCAAGTTTATGTATAAAAAATGGTTTATCTTTATCCGAAATTTTAAATGGAATGCTTCATCTTATCAAGATTGACAATAATGAATCAATGGCTATTTCTGATTGGTGCCATCGTCTTAGAGACGTTTGCCACCTCGATGCTCAAACTTTCTGAGCAGTTTACAAAGCCTCTACCTACCATAGCAATGTTGGCAGGTTATGTGCTTTCGTTCTACCTGTTGAGCCATGCTTTACGCACTGTGCCCATTGGTATTGCCTATGCAATATGGAGTGCTCTCGGCATAGTGCTTATTACACTCATTGGCATCTTTGTATTCAAGCAGATACCAGACTTGCCAGCATACATCGGGCTTGCCTTGATTATGGCAGGTGTAATAGTCATTAACTTGTTTTCAAAGATGGACGTGCATTAAAAATCACGTCTTGCCAAAGCCATTAAGAATACGTCATTCATCTTATCAAGATTGACAACAGAATAAGCAGACCCACTGATTTTCAGCAGAAATGCCGATTGTCAGTGGGTTTGTTGTTCCCAAAATGAATCCCACAAGGCATGTTGGGAACATTAGATTACTTCGTCGAGCCTTAAAAAGCAGTTAACTTGCTTTATATCAATAAAATAAGTGTATTAAAATTTGTCTATATCAACAGAGTTTTGTACCTTTGCATAGTAAAACCTTGCAAATCAGACATGTACAAACCCTCATC
>SAMEA3663036__coassemble_248_pt1 | contig 26709 bp, 22 predicted proteins | sample SAMEA3663036__metabat2_low_PE_036 | metagenome-assembled genome bin SAMEA3663036 (sample SAMEA3663036) | pig gut metagenome | biome: pig gut; feature: pig-associated habitat; material: faeces | place: France | collected 2012 | reverse complement strand
ATCATTGCAACAAACAACAAAATCAGACTAAAACTTCTATTCATCTTCTCAAGTATTTTACCTAAATCAAATACCCGTATAATTATGCGGAGTTAGTCGATGCAATTCCGTTTTTACCTCGTCGGAAACATCAAGCGTATCAATAAACGAACTAATTGTCTGTTCGTCAATCGGTTTATTGGTGCGCGTAAGGGCTTTCAGAGCCTCGTACGGCTTTGGATAACCTTCGCGACGGAGAATCGTTTGAATGCCTTCGGCTACCACAGCCCAACAGTTGTCGAGTTCGGCATAAATGGCTTTTTCGTTGAGTTGCAATTTGCCTAACCCTTTGAGCAAACTTTGTGTGGCAATGAGCGTATTAGCCATTGGCACGCCCACATTGCGGAGCACGGTGCTATCGGTTAAATCGCGTTGCAAACGGGAGATAGGCAACTTCAACGCCAAATGTTCAAACAAGGCGTTAGCAATGCCAAGATTGCCCTCGGCGTTTTCAAAGTCGATAGGATTCACCTTGTGCGGCATAGCCGACGAGCCGACCTCGCCTTCCTTGATACGTTGTTTGAAAAACTCCATCGAAACATATTGCCACACATCGCGACAAAGGTCTATCAGAATCACATTGATACGTTTCAGTGCATCGAATATGGCCGCCAACGAGTCGTAGTTGGCTATTTGAGTGGTATAAGCCTCACGCCGAATGCCAAGTTTGGTTGCCAAGAAATCATTGGCAAACGTGCGCCAATCAATGTCAGGGTATGCCACATGATGTGCATTGAAATTACCTGTTGCACCACCGAACTTACCTGTAATGGTAATCTGTTTCAGTGTTTCAAACTGCGATTTCAAACGCGAAACAAACACCATCAGTTCCTTGCCCAAACGTGTAGGCGAAGCAGGCTGCCCGTGCGTACGCGCCAACATCGGCACATCTTGCCAAAGTAAGGCGCGCTCCTCAAGTGCATTTATAACACACTCTAATTCAGGATAATAAACTCCAACCAAAGCCTCTTTGAGCGACATAGGGATAGACGTATTATTGATGTCCTGCGAAGTCAATCCGAAATGGATAAACTCTTTTTCGGCTCCCAAACCCAGTGCCTCAAATTGCTCTTTCAGAAAATACTCAACGGCTTTTACATCGTGATTGGTAACGGATTCTATCTCCTTTATCCGATTGGCATCATTCTCCGAAAAATGGCGATAAATACAGCGCAATTTTTCAAAATCGAAATCGTACAGCACGCTTAATTGCGGCAACGGCAGCTGACACAAAGCGATGAAATATTCTACCTCAACACGAACACGATAACGAATAAGGGCATATTCGGAAAAATAATCGGCATAAGGAGCCGTTTTTGAGGCATAACGCCCATCAATAGGAGAGATGGATTTTAACATAAGCGGTTTTTATAAAGCATTCTCACTAATCAAATATTCTGCTATTTGTACAGCATTCAAAGCAGCTCCTTTCTTTATTTGGTCGCTTACGCACCAAAACGAAATTCCTTTCGGATTGGTTAAATCCTTGCGAATACGTCCCACAAAAACAGGGTCTTTACCCGAGAGGAAAAGTGGCATCGGATACACCTTTTCGGCCGGATTGTCCTGCAATACCACGCCCACGCCATTGGCAAAGGCTTGGCGTACCTCGTCAAGCGAGAGTTCACGTTCGGTTTCGCACCAAACAGCCTCCGAATGTGCTCGCAACGACGGAACACGAACGCAAGTGGCACTTACCATTACATCGGAATGCATAATTTTTCGCGTTTCGTTATACATTTTCATCTCCTCTTTGGTATAACCATTGTCGGTAAAGACATCAATATGAGGTATTACATTGAAAGCCAACTGATAAGCGAATTTATTGACTGTGGCAGGTTTACCGTCGAGCACCTCGCGATATTGCTGTTCGAGTTCGGCCATTGCAGCGGCTCCGGCTCCGCTTGCTGCCTGATAGGTGGCAACATGTACACGCGTAATGTGCGAAAGATTTTCGATAGCTTTCAATGCAACCACCATTTGTATGGTTGTACAATTCGGGTTGGCAATAATGCCACGAGGACGAACCTTGGCATCTGCCGCATTCACTTCTGGCACAACCAAAGGAATATCCTCGTCCATGCGAAAAGCCGATGAATTGTCAATCATCACCGCACCATATTTCGTAATTGTTTCGGCAAATTCTTTCGAAATGCCGGCTCCCGCCGACGTAAATGCAATATCGACACCTTTAAAATCGTCGTTTTTCTGCAACTCTTTCACTTCGATTTCTTTCCCTTTGAATGTGTATTTCTTACCGGCACTGCGCGATGAACCAAACAAAACAAGCTCATCTAACGGAAAATTACGTTCCTCCAACACTCTCAAAAATTCTTGCCCTACGGCACCACTTGCTCCTACAATAGCTACTTTCATGATATTCTGTATTTAATTTTCAAACAAAAAAACGTTTTTACAAAAAAATAATTTTAAAATTGCAAAAATACAACTTTTGGCAGTAAAATCACACACTTATGAGAAGATTTGCAAGCATATTCTCCCTATTGCTGACATTTTGTTTACAAGCTCAAGTAACCGAAAATTTCACTGACGGAGATTTTACCGATAATCCGGTTTGGATAGGAACGGAGGATTTATTTACTATCGAAGACGGACAACTGAAACTTTTTTATGACACGGAAACGATAAGTGCTACACAAGCATTTTTAAGCACACGTTCGGAAGTGGACATCAAGGCAACATGGCAAATGCAAGCCACTATCAACACAAGCACTTCGTCGGCAAACTACGTTCGGTTTTATCTAACGGCCGACACCTCCGACCTCTCCGCTCCGCTTAATGGTTATTTTGTCATGATAGGCAACACCAACGACGAGGTTTGCCTCTACAAACAGGCGGGCAATACCAAAACAAAAATAATCGACGGCACTGACAAACGAATTGACTTATCGCAATTTTCCATCACGATAAAAGTTACCTGCGACAGCATCGGAAATTGGCAATTGTTCAGCAAAACAGACGATGACCCCGACTTCGTAAGCGAAGGAACATGCTTCGACAACGATATTTTAGGCAGTCGATATGCAGGCATTTTCATTGCCTATTCGAAAACAAACGTCGGAAAATATCTGTTTGACAATTTCGACATCGAAGGCGAAAAATTTACAGACAAAACACCGCCTTCCGTTCTCGACTACGAAATCACGGCAGCGAACAAACTGCAAATTACCTTTTCCGAAGAAATTCAAACGGAGAATTTTCATATCGAGACAAATTCCAATACATTGCAAACGTTTACGACTCTTGCATCAAACATAGCGGAACTTACATTCGCAGAAAATTTAGTCAAAGGCGAACTGCACGCAATCACACTTTGCGGAGTATGCGACAAAAGCGGTAATCGACTATCCGACAGTTTGTTGAACGTTTATGTACCTGCACGAAAAGATATTGTTTTCAACGAAATACTGGCCGACCCCGAACCGCAAGTAACACTACCAAACGCCAAATTCATCGAACTATACAACCGCAACCGGCACAACATACGCCTAAAAAATTGGCTTATCAACATCGGGAAGTCCACTTATAAACTCACCGATATTACACTGCCGTCGAACGATTATCTGATTGTTTGTGCCACAAACGACACCTCGAAATTCTGTCAATTCGGCACTTGCAGCCACGTTTCGTCACTCTCTGCAATGACCATTGCAGGCACGACATTAAGCCTTTATGCCACTACCGAAGAGTGCATCGACTGGGTCGAATACAGCAACGAATGGTACCGTAGCGAATTTAAAAAGGACGGGGGATGGTCGCTCGAACGTATTGATGCGGAAAATTTTAATTGCATTGGCAATTGGGAAGCTTCCAACGACAAACGAGGCGGCACGCCTGCACAACGAAACTCCGTTGCCAAAGCAAATCCCGACACATTGCTCCCTGTCATTGACTATTTTTCGATAGATGCTCCCGATACCATACGCATACGATTCTCCAAAGAGATGAACGAAGCAAGTTGCCTCAACCCGAATAATTATAGTTTCAACTTCAACGATGTAAAACATTTGCAACTGAAACAGCCGGAAAACCGTCTTTTAACGGTTGTTTTGACAGAAAATTTATCGGAAACGGAACACGACACCCTCACTGTGAGCAACCTGTATGACATTTCCAATCTGCCGCTATCCACACAAATGCTACCCGTTACATTGCCGCAACTTCCTGAAAATTATCAAGATATCGTTATCAATGAGGTATTGTTCAACCCGAAAGACGATGGTGTCGATTACGTCGAAATTTTTAATTCAAGCGACAAAGTGCTGAATCTTGCCGACATTTTTGTTACGACACGAAAAGAGGGAGATTTGCAGAAACGCATTGCCATCACCTCTTACAACGAACCGTTGAGCATTGGCAGTTATTTGGTTTTGACCACAGACCCCGAAAAAGTAAAAGAGCAATACACAACACCACCCGATGCGTTTTTCAAAAAAATAAACCTACCCAATTTACCTGCCAAAGAAGGTAATATCGTATTGACAGACAAAGAGGGATTTGTTTTCGACGAATTTGCTTACACGGAGAAAATGCACCACACATTCATCAAAGCAACGGAAGGCGTGGCACTCGAGCGCATCAATCCGAATCTGCCGACACAAGATGCCGAAACGTGGCAATCGGCCGCATCAACTATCGGGTATGGGACGCCTTGCCAGAAAAACTCTCAATACATTGATTTATCAGAACAATCTGCCGAAAAAACGCTTTTTTATCTGCAAAACAAAGGATTTTCGCCCGACAACGACGGGTATCAGGATTTACTTCAAATAAATTACCAACTACCCGAAAACGGTTACGTTGCTTCGATAAACATTTTTACGGCAAACGGACTTCTTGTCCGAAAACTCCATAACAACATCGTATTGAATACGGAGGGAACATTGTTGTGGGACGGAACAAACGACAGCAATTCGCTCTGCAATGTGGGAGTGTACATCATTTATATCGAAATGCTGCATCCTTCGGGAAAAAGAGGACACGAAAAACTTGTTTGCTCACTCACAAGCCGATGAATGCGATTCCACACGACAAACCTTAAAAAGAGTATCCTTTTTTTACAACCAATTTGCCGTCGATGATGTAAAGCCCTTTCGCCGAAGGGTTGATAATGCGACGTCCGTTAAGGTCGTAAATGGCAGAATCGGACACACACGGCAAAACAAACGGAGAAGATGGAATTGCCGTTGTAGAGTTTTCCTCATCGATAGGAACTAATTGAAAGTCGGTAGAAATAATCATATTATCATTGTTGTTACAACGATAGTTTTCGGGGGAATTGGCATAATGATAATTAAGCGAAAAAGTATTGCCATTACGACTTAATTGTGCTTGCCAAAGCGTATGATTAAGCAATGTAAACGAGCCCCATGTATATCCACGATGCAATAAAAAATCGTCGTAAGTGTTGGTCATGCCGTCTAAATAAGGCAAACGACCATCCATATCGCGAATGAGATATTGACCATTTTCGCCTATCACCTCAAGTTCGGTAGCATTTTCAGCTATATATGTCCATTTTTCGATGCCGGACTCACCTGCTTCGCGTGTATAATAAAAATAAGGGATAGCAGCAGGCGGTGCCTGATAACTACGCAACAAATAGTGTCCGTTTGTGGGAAAAACGATGTCAGTATCATCTATCTGCCGTATTTCGACAAGAGCAGCAAGCAATTGTTGAGCAACAACGTCGTCATAATCGAGGCGAAGATGTCCTCCTGCATCATAAACATCCGAATAACAAGATTTTATCGTACGATAACTTTCCACATCTGGTTGTGGATAACCGATTTGTCCGTAATGTTGCACAAGATCGGTCAGTTCTGCAGCCACATCTCGCATCTGTTTTACCATGGCTGCATCAGCAGATTTTATGGCAGGTAGTTCAAATATTTGCGTATAAGTATAGTTCGTACCATCAACGTTTGCCGTCCATGTGCGACGAAGAATGCGCCCTTCCTCCATTTCGCTGAAAATAGTGCTATATGTTTTCGACGTATTCGTGCTGCGATAGGCTTCGAGTTGAGGTATCGCTGTCGGTATCTCGCTACGGTCAGGCACTTTAACGTATGGTATAGGAGCATCAAAACCGGTATCTACTTCACGGAAAAGGTAGCGAGCTTCTGATTGATTCAAGCTGAAACCTCCCGAAACGGTATATTCGTTACCATTCCAATAATACGGCAAATTATAATTTGTCAGTGCATATACGGCTTCGCCGATTATCTCTACTTTGATAATACCTCCCGCAACGTTGTTGAAAAAATTGTTGTAAGGGACTCGACCTATGCTAATAAAAGGGAATGCACCTTTCCACATTCCATTGTTGGGCAGATTGTCGGCAAGTATGTATGGAAATGTTTGCCCGTAATCCGTAGAAAGTCGAATACACACACGGCTGTTATCGCCATATAATTCGGTTTGCGGTGTCCATTCTATAGTAAAATCACGCCCCCAACGAAACAACGTTGAATTGCTCGGGCTGGTAATGTTGGCAATAAAGGGTTGCCCCTCGATAATGCGTAAAAGAGTTTGCTCGCTGTCGTAAATCGAAGACTGATGAATGGCAAGAGCGAAACGAAAGCGTCCTACACGCGAAGCATCGGTATAGGGTTCTATCCAATCGTTTTCCGGAGCATTTGGCACAAGAGAAGCAGGATTTCGCCATTGTTTGTGAAACATCACACATTCGTTTGCTGTAGGTTTGACTGCCGGTTGTAAGGCGTTGTTGGAAAGTTCGGTGGCGAGGTCGAATCCATGTGCGCAATAAAGCGGTTGACCCCAAGCGGACATTTCGGACGACAAGGCAGCAGCATTGGTCAACGGCAAATAAAACTGGAAATTGGAACCTTGCGTGATGACGTATTCCTTTTGCAAAAGATCGCGGTCTAAAACAGGCTGAACACCTTGTTCGGGATAGGCATATACGATATTTGTCCCCAATGTATCGGTGTTACGGCTAAAATCGGCATCCGTACGTTCGGGATTGGTATAAACATTAAGATTACGCACAAGATTGCGCATAGAACGAATACTGCTGACCGAGAAAAATGTTCGTGGGTCGCCGTAGCTCATAATGCTCTGACCCTGACCGGGCTCCGTATAATCAGCATCATATCTTTGGTGCGTATGATTAGCTCCAAAAAGATGTCCCATTTCGTGAGCAATGGTTTTGGGTGCCGAAATAGAAAACCCCGATGCCTTGCGATAGGGCGAGGAGGCTCCTCCCAACGAAGCTGCTCCGTTGAGCGAACCCGTAGCTTTGGTTATCAGCAATCCGACATCGTAATTCGACACACCAATCAGGGCATTGACAATAGGAGTCCCGCTATCGGCAATAGGTGCTCCACCTTTACGAATTTCATATCCGGTAGTATTTTCAAACATAATAAGACGATCGTCTTTCACAACTTTAAGTTCAATACCCACATCTCTGCGATAATATTCATTGAGTTCGGCTTCCGTATCACTCCACCAATCATACACACGTTGTTTATCGACCACACCCTCTTCGTTCTGAAATTCGTCGAGAACCTCTGGCGTAATACACAAAGCGACACGGAATTGATATACCTCACCGCTGTTATGAATAATTCCGCTTAGAACGGCATTGGCAACAGCGTTTTGTTTAATGCTTTTTACTTTTAGAGCAGATGCCTTTGCCGCACCTTCTAAGAATCGTTGATAACGCACCGAATCGATACCCGTAAGCGGCAACTGACAGCAGTCGTGATGCTGATTAGCTTGCACCACAAGAGGACACACTACGGCGAATAAAATACAGATTAACAAAAACATACGTTTCATAATTATTTAGGGAATTGATTTGCCCACAAATATAAAGCCATTTTTCAGAACTCTTATTTTTTTGAATCTGCGACCGTATTTTTTAACAAATATGTCATCATTTTGTTTTCAAATTGAAACATTCTGTCGGTTACTTTGCCCCCGAAATAAACAATGCAAATTATGCGTGAACTTTTATTCAAAACGCTTACTCTTACCTTCTTATTTTTGAGTACGACATCGGAAGCTACTCTTGTAAGCGGACGAATAACCGACCTTGAAACCGACGAACCGCTTATCGGAGCAACGATACAAATACATGGAAGCGATATAGGCACCATTACGGATTTCGACGGAAATTACACAATCCGCATTGAGCCGGGTAATTATACATTGATATATAAATACATCGGACATAAAGATTGTAAAAAAGAGATAAGCATACGCGAGAATAATATCGTTATCAATCTCCCGATGGAGTCTGAAGCCGAACTGCTCGACGAAGTAAAAGTGGTAGCCAAAAGAAACCTCGAAAACGAACAGGTGTTAACTCTTGAACGCAGGGCATCGAACATTGCAATCGAGAACCTCGGCTCTCACGAAATGGCAATCAAAGGGATAGGCAATGCGCAAGAAGGTGTCAAAAAAATTACGGGAATATCGGTCGAAACATCGGGTAATCTCGTAGTAAGAGGATTGGGTGACCGATACAGCACAACAACGCTCAACGGGCTGCCGATAGCCTCTCCGAATCCCGACAACAAGTTGATTCCGCTTGATTTGTTCCCGTCAAGTACGATACAAAACATCACCGTCAGCAAGGTGTACGATGCAGCCTCTTTTGCCGATTATTCGGGTGCTCACATCGATATTTGTACAAAAAACAATATCGTAAACGACCTCTTTTCGGTCAGTTTCAATATAGGAGGCAAAGCAAACACGTTAGGAATGCCCCGCTATCAAATGGACAACGATATGAATTTGTTTAAAAATTCGTCCATTGACCCAAAAGCATTTTCGCTTTCACTAACACAATTTGACAATTATATAAAAACAAACAATGTGTTTTCGACCTCTTATCAAGTAAAGCAAACACCCTCTTTACCCGACATGGGAGGAAATATCTGTTTCGGGAAAAATTTCAGAATCGGCAGTTCGTCTTTGACGCTGTTAGCTGCATTAAATGCCGGCTACGAGCAACAAAACATGCCCAATTCGTATTTCAAAACATTGGAAGCCACGGGCAACATACTCGATCAATTTGAATACGACAGCTATTCGTCCGAACAGAATATCACGGCATTGGGACACCTCGGATACTCTTTTTGCGAAAGCCATCAAATAAGCTATACGTTTTTCTACAGCAGAAGTTTCACCAATACTTATCAACTTCGTTCGGGCATCGATTCCGAAGGGCATAACCTGATAGGCAGCAACAACATTACCCACATCTACGCTTTGCAAAACCACCAAATCAACGGACAGCACGGCATTGGAAGCCATTGGAAAATTTTATGGGAAGGATCGTACGGAATCACTTCGAACGAAGAACCCGACCGTCGTCAGGTAATGTTCATAAAAGACGACAACGAACAACTGCATTTGTTTAAACTGAATCGGCAAGAAACGATGAGGTATTTTGGCTCGCTTGACGAAACGGAATGGAACGGGAGTTTGTCGGCACAATGGTCGTGGAACGAAAACTCGCTGCTGAAATTCGGATGTGAAGTCAAAGACAAAAAAAGAGATTATTTCGGCACACGATTTTATTACAACATCAACAAATTGTCGCCGGAAATCGACGATGTTTTCAGTACAAACGATTATCTCAACTTCGACAACATCGCAGCAGGCAACATCGAGGTAGAACGAAAAATGCAACCAAAAGACAGTTATCGTGCCGGTACTCGGATAATATCAGGTTACATTTTGTCGGATATTTACATCGTAAAAGACCTGCTTCTGAACATCGGCTTACGCTACGAAAACAACAACCAATGGGTAGAATACGCCACCGACGGAGGAGAACGATATGCTCGGCGACGTGATATGAACACACATGATTTCTTTCCCGCTCTCAACCTAAAATACACCTTCTTCGACGAACATTGTTTACGCTTTGCTGCCTCACGCACGGTTACACGACCTTCGTTTATAGAAATGGCTCCTTTTCTTTATCAAGAATCGTATAGTTCGGCCCAACTGCGAGGAAACGAAGAACTTCAAAACGGCTATAACTACAATATCGACCTACGTTATGAATTTATAAGGCAAAATGGCGATATGGTTTCTGTAACAGGCTATTTCAAATACCTCGACAAACCTATCGAACGCATACAAACACTGCAAGGAGGTGCTACCTTACACTCCTTTAAAAATGCAGATAACGGCATTGCCGGAGGTATCGAAGTGGAATTCAGCAAACGTTTTTTCAAAGATTTGAAAATAGGAGCAAATGCAAGTTATATGCACACAAACGTAAAACTACCCGCAGACGGTGCCTACACAAACAAAGAGAGAGCTCTGCAAGGAGCTTCGCCGATACTCGTCAATGCCGATATTACTTATTCGCCCGAGTTTAAAAACAAACATCGGATCGACATGGCTTTGCTTTACAACTTGCAAGGGACAAGAATACATGCGGTCGGCATCTCACAACTCGGCGACGTCAAGCAGCAACCCTTGCATACGCTTAACTTCAATTGTACATATACGTTTCGCAAACAATTATCCATCAAAATACAAGTTAATAATCTGCTGAATAGTAAAATAACCTTCAAGCAGGAAGTTCCATCAACCAATCAGCAGATAGACGTAGAGCAATATCGAAAAGGAACAAATTTTGAAATCGGAATCAGTTACAAACTTTAATTTTTATCTATTTTATTAACAATCAAAAAAAACAAAAAACTATGAAAACTTTTAATCTCAAACAACTTGCAACAGTTTTATTAGCAACGTTATCAACCTGTTTGATTTCTTGTAAAAAAGAAAACAACGATGAACCTGACAATCCCATCAACAACCAAAACCTTGTACTTAAAGGTTCCATTACCGACAATGTAACGCTGAAAAACGGGTTGACGTATCAACTCGACGGAGAGTACATCGTTGAAAGCGGAGCCACATTGACAATAGAGCCGGGAGTGAAAATTGTGGCTATCTATGACGACATTGTGGATTATATTCTCGTTAAGCAAGATGCAAAAATCGTTGCACAAGGCACAGCCGACCAACCTATCGTTATGACTTCCGAAAAAGAACAAGCAGGGGCTTGGGGCGGAATCCATATTTGCGGCAAAGCACACACCAATGCAGAGGGAGGAAAAGGAAGCTCTGAAATTGGAGGTGCCGTTTACGGGGGTACTGACGACAACGACAATTCCGGTACGCTACAATATGTGCGCGTAGAATATACTGGTTATGCTTTCGATGAAGATCATGAAGCAAACGGTATCACATTCTATGCCGTAGGAAAAGGCACCACCGTCAATCATTGTCAAGCATACATGGGTTCCGATGACGGATTTGAGTTTTTCGGAGGAAGTGTCTGTGCCAACAATATGGTTTCAACCAATTGCAGCGACGACTCTTTCGACTGGACAGAAGGTTGGAACGGAAGCGGAAATCAGTGGTTGGCTTATCAAGAAAAAGAAGATGTACTCGGCTATGATTGCGACTGCCTGATTGAGGCCGACAACAACGAAAAAAATTATGCTGCCACTCCGATTGCCCATCCTACTTTGAGTGATTTGGTACTTGTGGGCAACAACTCTACTGCAAACAAACGTGGCATCAGACTGCGTCGCGGTACACAGGTAACTATCAATCAAGCAACGATTTGCGGCAAATCGAATGGTGTAACATTGGAAAGCGACGAAACAGAAACCGCACTCAAAACAGGAGTTTCAACCCTCCAAAACATCGAAACATCTACGGCTCTTTTAAGCGAAAAAAATATTTATACAAACGATGATTTCATCATCAACAACATGGTCAATCCCGACCTCGTCATCGCAACATACGAAGATGCAAAATCACGCTGTACGTGGATAACGGGCAGTTGGGTAAAATAAAATAACAACTTAATTCAAAGACCTTGAAATATTTCAAGGTCTTTTTTTTACTCACTTCCCATATAAAGCAGAATCATGCTCACTGCTATCAAGAATAAATCCAACATTTTAAATTTCAGATTTTTCTCTTTAAACAACAAAGCCCCGAAAGTGAACGAAACCAATACGCTTCCGCGGCGTACCATCGACACAACCGAAATCAGCGCATCGTCGTACGACAACGAACGAAAATACAAAAAGTCGGCAGCCGACAAAAACAACGGAATCAACACAATAGCCCAATGCCAACGAAAAGGTGTTGTATGTTTGCGCTTTGGATACCACAACAACAGCACAATCGGCAACATCAGGAGTAACTGATACACGTTAAACCATGCTTGTACGAACAACGGATTTATCCGTTGCATTATGTACTTATCGTAAAGTCCGCTGAGTGCTCCCAACAGCACCGCCACAAACAGAAAAATCACCCATTTGTTGCGAAAACTTACTCCTTCGCTCCTACCCGAGTATGCAAGCAGAAAAATTCCGCAAAGTGCCAACAAAACCCCCGACCATTGCAACACGTTCAATCGCTCCGAAAAGAATATGATGGCACCCAACAAAACGAATATGGGACGCGTGGCATTCATCGGACCTACAATTGTCAATGGTAGATGTTTCATGGCAAAATAGCCGAATATCCACGATGATAAAACGATTATCGCTTTTACAAAAACGTATTTGTGTACATGCCAATCCTCTGCATCGAAAGCATAAAAAAATCCGCCAAACAACGACGAATCAAAAGAGTTCAATATAAAAGGACAAAACAACGCAGCCGATATCAACGTATTAAAAAAAAGCACAGGAATAACCGCATTCCCATGCAATGCTTTTTTCTTAAACACATCGTAAAATCCGAGTAAAAAAGCAGAACCAAAGGCCAATATCAGCCACATTGCAAATCAGTATTTTCTGTTTTTCCGCCGTTCGGCAACAAAAGAGTTTCGCTTCCCCTCAAAAGTCTCAAAATGCCAAAACTCGCAATTCAAATCGCCGTTTTTCAACTTTATTTTTCCCGAAGGACGAAGCCCTATTCTCGATAAACAGGTAGCTTGCGAACTTATCACCCACGCATCGTTGCCTGTAAATTTATGTTTCAGCAAAGACCCCAATTCCGAATACAAAGCATCTAAATCCGACAATTTCAGACGCTCTCCGTAAGGAGGATTCGTTACCATCAATGCCTTTCTTTTGTAGGGCTTAAACTCGGATATAGGGGCGTGCTCTACATCTATGTATTTCGACAAACCGGCCGATTCAATATTTTCACGACATATTTTCAATGCGCCTGACGAAATATCCGAACCCTTAATCTTGAAGTTAAAATCGCGCTCTTGAGTATCGTCGTTGTACACCTCATCGAACAAATCACGGTCAAAATCATTCCACTTTTCAAATGCGAACTGCCTCCGATAAATGCACGGAGGAATATTGAGCGCAATCAAAGCAGCCTCTATCAAAAGAGTTCCCGAACCACACATCGGATCGACAAAATCGCACTGACCATTCCACCCCGACAAAAGCAACATACCTGCCGCCAACACCTCGTTAAGGGGAGCATCGGTTTGCTCTTTCCTATAGCCACGACGATGCAACGACTCTCCCGAACTATCAAGCGACAAAGTACAATCATTGTGCGAAATATGGATATTTAGAAATAAATCGGGATTGTCAATTCGTACCGAGGGACGCGAGCCCTGCTTTTCCATAAAAAAGTCGGCGATGGCATCTTTTACCCTGTAAGCCACAAATTTGGAATGCGTAAATGTTTCGGAATGAACCGTTGCATCTACACTGAACGTCTTTTTTACATTGAGGTATTTCTCCCAATTCACTTTTTTTACGTTTTCATACACTTCATCGGCATTGTTGGCTCTGAAAGTCAGTATCGGCATCAATATACGCAATGCCGTCCGACACGATAAATTGGCACGATACAGCAACGCCTTATCGCCCGTAAACGACACTGCTCGTCGGGCAATCTGCACATTATTGGCTCCTATCGCAACAAGTTCTTTTGCCAAAACAGCCTCCAACCCGAGAAATGTTTTTGCTAAAAAAGAGGTTTCTTCCATTATTTTTTCTGAATTAATTTCGTTCCGGCAGGTACATCTTTATCTACCCAAATATTACCGCCAATTATCGAATTTTTACCAATTGTTATTCGTCCCAAGATGGTCGAATTGGAATACACTATCACGTTATCTTCGATTATCGGATGTCGCAAAATGCCTTTAATCGGATTCCCGTCGGCATCCAGCGGGAAACTTTTTGCACCCAACGTTACTCCCTGATAAAGTTTCACGTTATCGCCAATGACAGAAGTTTCGCCAATGACAACACCCGTCCCGTGGTCAATCGTAAAATAACGTCCTATTTTGGCTCCGGGGTGGATGTCTATACCCGTTTCCGAGTGAGCCATTTCGGTAATGATACGCGGAATAATCGGGACATTTAAAAGCAATAATTCGTGAGCTATTCTGTAATTGGATATTGCTCTAATAGCCGGATAACAAAGAATAACTTCACTTTTGCTTTTGGCTGCGGGATCTCCGTTATAAGCGGCATCGACATCGGTACTGAGTGTTTCGCGCAATGCCGGCAACTTCTCTATAAACTGTAAAGCTATCTGTTCCGCAAAAGTACGGCACTCGCATTCATTATCGTAATCACCTGTAAAACAAAGACCTGCGTAAATTTGGTCTGTCAAAGATTTTTTCAGTTTCTCTATTTGAACACCGATATAATAACGCACGTTCTCGGAATGAATTGTCGAATTACCAAAATAACCCGGGAAAAGTATTTTTCTCGTCAATAACACAATTTCGTTCAATTCGTCAATCGATGGAAGCATCACATCTGCATTTTGATGATGATACAACGCCTCAAAAGATTCCAATTGCGATAACGATTCGATTGTTTTTTTCAATTTATCATTCATATCAACATACTTTTTTTACCGCATTTATGGCGTTCTCAATGCGAACATTTCCAAATCCTTCTATCTCGACCCACGGTACAGCAAGGCGTTCAACTTCTTTTTTGTAACAATCGTACAAGTATTGCCTGTTATGGGCATTTTCTCTCACTGCATCGTATTTCCAATCCAAATCGGGCTTGCAAAGCAGATAAAGACTCACATTCTGGTCTTTAATTGCCGCATCCAACCACTCGGGGACCTTTGCGTAACACTCCGAAAACCATACTTTAGTGATTATCAAATCCGTATCAAAGAATACGATACCATCACCTATTTCTTTTTCACGAAACTGCATTTGCTGCATTTTCGCTATATTTTCCACATCGGCATAGTTGTATTTTCGCGACAAGTTTTCGACATACGTACGTGCATATTCCGGAATCCATTCTGCATTAAAATGTTGAGCCAATTGTTCGCAAAGCGAAGTTTTCCCCGTCGATTCCGGACCTATCAGCACTATTTTTTTCATTAAGCCAATGTCAAAAACAAAAAGGCAAAGAGTATTTCTTTACCTTTTCGATTATCTTTATTGTTCTACAATTTTACGAAATAGGTTTTTCATATTCACCTGCTTATCTATAATACCGTGTAAATCGGCAATTTTCACACGTTCTTGTTGCATTGTATCACGATAACGTATTGTTACCGCATCGTCTTCCAACGTTTGATGATCGACCGTAATGCAAAACGGTGTTCCAATGGCATCTTGACGACGATAACGTTTGCCGATAGAGTCTTTCTCGTCGTAGTTGGTATGAAAATCGAACTTTAACAAGTCTTGTATCTCGCGTGCTTTTTCGGGCAAACCATCTTTTTTCACCAACGGCATTACACACACTTTGACAGGGGCAAGCACTGCCGGCAATTTTAAAACTACGCGCGATTCACCGTTTTCAAGTTGTTCCTCACAATACGCTGCCGACATTATCGATAAAAACATACGATCGACGCCTATCGATGTTTCAATAACATACGGCGTATACGATTGATTCAGTTCGGGGTCAAAATACTCAATTTTTTTACCTGAATATTGAGCATGTTGGCTTAAATCAAAATTCGTACGGCTATGAATACCCTCTACTTCTTTAAACCCGAAAGGCATTTCAAATTCGATGTCGGTAGCGGCATTTGCATAATGAGCCAACTTTTCATGGTCGTGATAACGATATTTGTCATCGCCAAGACCTAATGCCTTATGCCATTTCAAGCGAAATTGTTTCCAATGCTCAAACCACTTCATTTCTTCACCCGGACGAACAAAAAACTGCATCTCCATTTGTTCAAACTCACGCATACGAAAGATAAATTGACGCGCAACAATCTCATTTCTAAACGCTTTACCTATTTGAGCGATACCAAATGGGATTTTCATCCGTCCCGTTTTTTGCACATTCAGATAATTGACAAAAATGCCTTGTGCTGTTTCCGGTCGAAGATATATTTTCATGGCACCGTCGGCAGTGGAACCCATCTCGGTAGAGAACATCAAGTTAAATTGGCGCACATCGGTCCAATTTCTTGTTCCCGAAATCGGACAAACGATTTCCTCATCTAAAATTATCTGCCTCAATGCCTCCAAGTCGTTTGCATTCATGGCCTGAGCGAAACGTGTGTGCAAATTGTCGCGTTTAGCCACATACTCTTGTACACGAGCATTCGTTTGACAAAACATTTCTCTATCAAAAGCATCGCCAAAACGTTTAGCGGCTTTGTCGCACTCTTTATTGATTTTTTCATCGTATTTTGCCAACTGATCTTCTATCAACACATCGGCACGGTAACGTTTTTTCGAATCACGATTGTCAATCAACGGATCGTTAAAGGCATCGACATGCCCGGAGGCTTTCCATGTTGTCGGGTGCATAAAAATTGCAGCGTCAATACCCACAATGTTTTCATGCAACAAAGTCATGGAATCCCACCAATATTTCTTTATGTTGTTTTTAAGTTCAACACCATTCTGACCATAGTCATATACAGCACCGAGTCCGTCATAAATTTCACTCGACGGGAATACAAACCCATATTCTTTGCAATGAGCCACTAACTTTTTAAAAACATCTTCTTGTGAAGCCATATCTTAAATTTTTCAAGTTGTTTTATTCTGATTTTCAATGAATGTGCAAAAATAGTGTTTTTATCGGAATCTTATAAAAGAAAAGTCTACCAAATCAAGGTAGACTTTAGAGGTTCCTAGCAGATTCGAACTGCTGTATACGGTTTTGCAGACCGGTGCCTAACCACTCGGCCAAGGAACCATTTAGGTTGCAAAAGTAATATTTTTTACTTTGTCAGCAAAGGTTTGCAAAAGTTTATTTATGAAAAGCATTATTTTTCTCAAAGCTTTCCAATAAAACTTTTTTAAATCCGTGTTCCGCTTTGAAAAGCCGATATATTTTTTCAGCCGAAAGTATCGTTTTGTATTTCTCGTAGTAAGTTTTCCGCAAAAGCACCTCATCAACATCCAATTGAGTCATTGCATCGTTCACGGCTTCGTAGTCGGCTTCCGAGGCAGAGTTCTCAATCTGTTTCACTAACTTACGCCTTTTTTTGTGCATTTCCATATTTTTTTGTTGAAACTCGTTGTACAAAGGCCAAAAAACTTGAGCTTCTTCGGGCGTCAGTTGAACCACTTCGGTGATATAAGCCACTTTTCGTGCTTTTATATCTTCCATACAAGGCTTTTCTTTAGATTGGGCAATCATACTTGTTCCCAGCAAAGAAAGCAGAATCAATACTAAATTTCTTTTCATATTTGTCTATTTTTCTGCCAATAAATAATCGACTATCGTATTTTCATCAAGTTCCGACAACACATAATTGTATAAAGCATCGTCCGATGTTTTTTCTTGTTGTGCCGTCAAAGTTGTTTGTTCGGGATTGTTGTTCAAGGTTCGTACAGCAAAATGTATCACAACATAAAAACCGACAAACATTGCCGCAAAATAGAGCAACGGCTTTGTCTTTTCAAAAAACGAAACCTTTTTCGGTGTTACTTTTGCGTCTATAATCGAAGGTAATTGCTCAAAATAGTTTTCAGGTTCCTTAAAAGGAGTCCTATTCCCTATTTTTTTGAGATGTTCGAATTGCTCTTCCATGTATTTATTTTTTTTGCAATGATTTAGATAAATAAAAGAGAGAATGGTTTAATCCTCTTCCAACAAAAATTGTTCGATTTTTTTTACGGCATGATGATACGAAGCCTTCAGAGCGCCAACCGACGTTCCGAGTATTTCTTCCATCTCTTCGTATGTTTTTTCTTCAAAATATTTCATGTTAAACACCAAACGCTGTTTGTCGGGTAACATTACAATGGCTTTCTGAAGTTTTTTTTCTGCCTCATTCCCATCAAAATAGGTGTCGGCCTCCAATTTCGACAGCAAAATATCCTCCGTATCCAGCATAGAAGTCATGTTTTTAATACGCTGATTATTCAAAAATGTAAGCGTTTCGTTTACGGCTATGCGATACAACCATGTCGACAACTTTGCATCACCCCGAAAATTATCAATGCCTGTCCACGCTTTTATCAGTGTATTCTGAAGCACATCGTCGGTATCTTCATGACTTATCAGCATTTTTCGAATTTGCCAATAGAGTTGTTTTTGATATTTTACAACAATCTGCGAAAATGCCTCTCGCTTGGTTTTTTCATCGCGGAGCAACTCCAAAAGTTGTTCGTCTGTTAATGAATTTGCCATGTTCTCTATATTTTCAAAACATCTAAACCCGAAACCATCAAATCGTTTTTTCGGGGTTGAGGTACACGAGGTTGGTAATCGTCGAGAATATCTGCAATTGCAGCAATATGTTCGGGTGTCGTCCCGCAACATCCACCCACAATGTTAATCAATCCTTCTTCCAAAAATTTTGCTATTTGTGCAGCCATCGTTTTCGGTGTTTCGTCGTAAGCACCAAGTGCATTCGGCAAACCCGCATTCGGATGCACACTTACAAAGCAAGAGGCTTCTGCGGCTATTTTCCGAATATAAGGCAATAAATCTTTTGCTCCGAAAGAGCAATTCAAGCCTATCGAAAACAAGTCGACATGCGACACCGAACAAAGCAGAGCTTCTGGTGTCTGCCCCGACAACAAACGACCCGCGGCATCGGCAATTGTGGCCGAAAGCATCAATTTTACCTTCCGCCCCACTTTGTTCATCGCCTCTTCGGCAGCAAAAAGTGCAGCTTTTGCATTCAGCGTATCAAATACCGTTTCGATAAGCAAAGCATCGACACCGTTTTCTATCAATGCTGTCATCTGTTCCAAATAAGCCGCCACCAACTCATCAAACGTAATGTTTCGAAACATCGGGCGATTGACATCGGGCGACATTGACGCCATTTTGTTCGTCGGACCGACAGAGCCTGCCACATAACGCTTTTTACGTGGATTTTTACGAGTAAACTCATCGGCTGCCGCTCGTGCTATTTGTGCCGCCGCCGCATTCATTTCTACCACATAGTCGCACATATCGTAATCGGCCTGCGAAATTCGTTGTGAATTAAAAGAACACGTTTCGATAATATCGGCTCCAGCCTCAAGATACTGCCGATGTACATCGGCTATGACATCGGGACGTGTCAAACACAACACGTCGTTGTTGCCTTTCAATTCCACCGAATGACCAGCAAAACGCTTGCCTCGGAAATCGGCTTCGGTGAGTTGTCGCTGTTGCAACATCGTACCCATTGCGCCATCGAGCAACAAAATGCGTTTATTTATTCCCCAATTATCCGTCATTCGTACATTATTTCGGTATGGTCAATTTCCTCTGTTTCCTGTTTTTGTTGCGGTCCGTGTTTCCACTCATACTCCTGCTGCAACAATTGCTGACGTTTTTCTTCTTCCGTCAAGTCTTTTAAATCAGGGTTATTTTGAGGACGAACCTTACGCAGTTCGTTATAATCCAATGCCTTATCCACTTTAAACATTTCGAGTTGCAGTCCTCCGTCGGGCACCCAGCCGCTCATTCCCGTTTTGCGTTCCGTACGTAACACATAACGCATTCGCCCCATGTCTGTTTCAATCAAATCGTTATCCTCTCCGCACGGCATTTCCAGATCACGCAAAAAAAGCATTCCATGCACCATGCGGTATGCAGAGTTTTTATTCCAATAAAAAAGACGCAACTCCCAATCGCCTGCCTGAAATACCTCGTACTCCTCGGGAAGCGTTACCTTGTCTTTCTTTTTAGAAAACACGGGGACACAAAAAAGCAAAGCAACCGCAAGCAAAATATATTTTCTCATAAAGCAAAAAATTTTAATGACGTTTTTTTAATTCTCGTGCCAAATCCTCTATTCGCAATCCTTTAGAGGTGAGCAACACAATCAAATGATAAATCAAATCCGAGGCTTCGTAAATCAATCCCTCGTTGGTGCCATTAGTAGCTTCAATGACGCTCTCAACAGCCTCCTCGCCCACTTTTTGAGCCATTCGGTTGACACCTTTTTTAAACAACGACGTTGTGTACGAACCCTCCGGACGTTCTTCGTAGCGTTTATCAATAAAATCTTGAAGGTATTTCAAAAACATGATGTCTTCTTCGTTTTTCTCTCCCCAGCAAGTATCTGCCCCCGTATGGCAAACAGGCCCTTCGGGTTTTACCTTTATCAGCAACGTATCGTTGTCGCAATCATTCATGATTTTAACCACGTTCAAGAAATTTCCGCTCTCTTCGCCCTTTGTCCAAAGACGCTTTTTTGTACGGCTATAAAAAGTTACCTTGCCCGTTTCCTCTGTTTTTTTCAAAGCCTCCTCGTTCATAAACCCCAACATCAGAACCTTATTGGTAAAATCGTCTTGCACAATGGCAGGCACAAGCCCGCCCATTTTTTCAAAATCAACTTTCATATCTGTTTCATTAAATATTTTTCTATTTCCGACAATGTTATATTACCCTCGTAAATTGCTTTTCCAACAATGACAGAGGGAACTCCTATTTGTTCCAACATTTCGATGTCGGTCCAATGAGCAACACCGCCACTTGCTATTAAATGCAATTCGGGGAAACACTCCATTATTTTTCTGTATAAAGCCAACGACGTTCCCTGCAACATGCCGTCTTTTTCAATATCGGTACAAATCACCTGAGAAATACCCGATTCAACGTATTGTTTCAAAAATGAGAACAAATCGTGGTCAGAGGTTTCGAGCCAACCGGACACCGCTATTTTTTCGCCTTTCACGTCCGCCCCGAGAATGATGCGCTCATTGCCGTAGGTTGCCAGCCAAGAGCGGAACAGCGAAGGATCTTTCACCGCAATGCTTCCGCCTGTTATCATTTTTGCTCCCGAGGCGAAAGCTATCCGCAAATCGTCATCGCTTTTCAAACCTCCGCCGAAATCGACTTCCAACGAAGTGCGTGTTGCCACTTGTTCCAACACTCGATAGTTGACAATATGCTGTGCTTTTGCACCATCTAAATCGACCAAATGCAAGCGTTTTATGCCGTGTGCTTCAAACGCCTTGGCCACCTCAAGCGGATTTTCGTTGTACACTTTGGCACAATCGTAATCGCCTTTGGTCAAACGTACACATTTGCCTCCGATTATGTCTATTGCCGGAATTATCTGTATCATCGTCGTTAAAATAATGAGCAAAGGTAGCAAAAATAGTTGAGTGCACAGATAAACAAAAGAACAGCATTTTAGAATGCTGTTCTTCATTTGTGCGTAGGATGAGACTCGAACTCACACGATCTTGCGACCACTACCCCCTCAAAGTAGCGTGTATACCAATTTCACCACCTACGCAGGTATTTCGCTGCAAAAATAGATGATTTTTACAAATAGGCAAAATCGAGGATAAAAAAAACGACAAAAATCAATACCTTTGAAACAAAAATCTTTAATCAATCAGAAACGATGAAACAGATTCAACAACACTTACAATCATTGCGTACACTGATGCGCAAACACAACATAGCAGCCGTTATCGTACCGGGTACAGACCCTCATGCAAGCGAATACAGCCCCAGTCATTGGAAAGAGCGCGAATGGATTAGCGGATTCAACGGTTCGGCAGGTACCGTAGTCGTTACAACAACCGATGCAGGGTTGTGGACAGACTCTCGCTACTTTTTGCAAGCCGAAGAACAACTCTCGGATAGCGGCATTCGCCTTTTTAAAGATGGGCTGATAGAGACTCCGAGCATTGAAACGTTTCTCATCGAAACGTTGGCACAAGGCGAATGCGTAGCTGTAAATGCCGAAATGTTCTCGATTGCAGCTATCAACAAATTGCAAAACGAATTACAAAAACACGGCATCAATCTCAATACCGAATATGATTTGTTGGGCGAGGTTTGGACAGACAATCGTCCGTCGCTGCCTTCGGAACCGATTTTCTGTCTGCCGGAAACCTACACGGGTAAAAGTGCTAAAGAGAAAATCAGCGACATTCGGACACAACTGAAAGCAAACACTTGCAATGCCGTTTTGTATTCAGGATTGGACGAGGTAGCTTGGCTTTTCAACATTCGCGGTAACGATGTCGATTTTAATCCCGTAGCCATTGCTTACGCCTTTATTGACGAAAAGGAAGCTTATCTGTTTATTGATTTGAAAAAACTCACAGCCGAAGTTGCTGCACAACTCGCCAAAGACGGAATCACACCTTACGATTATTCCAAAATAGCCGATTTTTTGAGTCAATTACCCAACAAAACGGTTTTGGCTTTGGATTATAACCGCATCAATTTTGCCCTTTTCCGTCATGCACATTGCGAAAAACGACAAATGCCGTCGGCTGTTATCGATGCCAAAAGCATTAAAAACGAAATCGAACTAAAAGGTATCCGTTCGGCGATGATTCGCGACGGAGTGGCCTTGACAAAATTCTTAAAATGGTTGGAAGAGAACATCGGTAAAAATACGCTTACCGAGCTTTCTGTTTCCGAAAAACTTAAAAACTTTCGCTCGGAGCAACAGCTTTTTGCAGGCGAGAGTTTTAATACGATAGCCGGTTATGCCGCTCATGGTGCCATCGTGCATTATGCCGCTACGACAGAAAGCGACGCAACGTTGAAACCCGACAATTTTTTGCTACTCGACTCGGGAGGACAATATTTTGACGGCACCACCGACATCACACGCACGATTGCCTTGGGAGAGCCTACGGCACAGCAGAAAACCGATTTTACCCTTGTGCTGAAAGGGCATATTGCCTTGGCACAAGCCAAATTTCCGTATGGCACACGAGGAGTACAACTTGATATTTTGGCACGACAATACTTGTGGCAACACGGTTTGAACTACGGACACGGCACAGGGCACGGTGTCGGGCATTTTCTTTGCGTACACGAGGGACCTCAAAACATTCGTACCGACCTCAATCCCACCATTTTGAAAAAAGGAATGCTCATATCGAACGAGCCGGGGCTTTATCGTACCAACCAGTATGGTATCCGTACCGAAAATTTGGTTACGGTGATTGAGTGCGAAGAAAACGAATTTGGGCGTTTTCTTGCATTCGAAACACTTACGCTTTGCCCTATCGACAAACGTGCCATCGATGCCGACATACTTTCTGAAAACGAAAAACAGTGGCTGAATGCTTATCATAAAACCGTTTTCGAACGCATTGCGCCGCATCTGACCGACAAAGAGCGTGCTTGGCTCAAAGAGAAAACAGCCGAGCTATAAACGCCTTGCAGAAGAGATTGTTTTATATTTATTAGCTGTATCTTTGTTTGATATTTTAAATATTCTTGCCTATGAAGAAATAACACAAAAAGTGTGTACATCTTGAAATATTGGAAATAGCGTTATCTTATACCTTGAGTTTTCGAAAACTGGACATTTTTGAATCTCACCAAGAGTAAAGTTCGATGACGCTCACGCGAAAGCGTGGGCTTTACTTGTATTTTGGTGAGAAGGTCGTCCAGGAATCCTCGAAAACTCAAAATAAACGAAAAGCACCACGCTATTTTTATGTGCGTATTTCTCAAAAATCGGTGCTTAAGTTAAATGGATGAAATGGATGAATGTTTAATGTAAAATGTCATTCATATTTGCATTCGTAAAAAACGGAGTAACCGAAAAGCCGTCAAGTGAGTAGAAAACATCAAAAGTTGCGCCCGACACAGATTTAGGGTATAAGAATTATGAAAAAATATATGTTTGCTTTGTGCACTATGTGCGTATTATTTTATAGTTGTAGTAAAGATATCACGCCAGATGACCCTACTAAATTCTCTACAAAATCAATTGTGGGCACTTGGGTTGCTATTGGCAATGATAATGAAGTTTTATATTACTATGATCTAAAGAGTGATTCCCGTTTATTATATGTAGACCCCGTATATACCGGTGGGCAGGCTGCATATTCTTCCGCAGATGGTTGTATGCACATAACAAAAGACATGGAGTGGGAGCAAAAAGGTGATGTAGAATATATCTTTGATGAAGACAAACAAGTAATTAGATGTACAAGTGGGATATTAAGTGGTTTTAAGGTAGAATTTATTGTCGAATTGCTCGGATCTGATGAAATCTTTGCCGTAAAAAGGGTCGGTATTGATGAAGGTTGGATATATGACAAAACAGGTTGGTTAAAAGATGCTCATGTTTATCGAATAAAAGGAATAAAAGAGGACTTATAAATCTCATAATATAGACTAAAGTTATAAAACCCTAACATTTAAATTTCTAAGTTATATGAAAAGCAAAATTATTATTCCACCTTCATGTGAAATCCCGCAATCCTATCTTGGTGATCTCGCTACAACCGATGTATTAGAGGTACAAGGTAAAGAATGTAAAAATGGAGAAGAGGCAAAAACTGAAATGAATAAAATTGTCACCGAAAAAAATCCGAACTAAATGAAGCTCTTGCAAAAGAAGCAGAAAAACAATTCGGCAATCATGAATGAATGTATTATAAACAAAATAAATTTAACATTATGAAAAAAAAACTTTTTACCCTATTTGCTGCACTTACATTAAGTGCCGGTGCGCTCTTTGCAAGCGACACCGCCGTGGATGGCATCTATTACGACTTTGATGCCACCAACCTAACTGCCGCAGTTACCTACCGCGGGAGTTCTGCCTCTGAATACGATGAATACACGGGCGATGTGGTCATTCCCGCTACCGTAACCTACGGTGGTAAAACTTACTCCGTAACGAGCATCGGAGATTGGGCGTTCTCCTCCGGAGGTGGGGCGTACTATGGTTGCAGCGACCTGACTTCGGTAACCATTCCGAACTCCGTAACGAGCATCGGAGAGTATGCGTTCTACGTTTGCAGCGGCCTGACCCAAACCAACTATACGGGCGATATTGCAGGTTGGTGTGGTATTAACTTTGGGGGTTGGGGCTCCAATCCCACGACATATTCACACAATTTATATATCAACGATGTGGAGGTGAAAGATTTGGTGATACCTAATGGTGTAACGAGCATCGGTAGTTATGCGTTCTCTAATTGCAGCGGCCTGACTTCGGTAACGATCCCGAACAGTGTAACGAGCATTGGACGTGGGGCGTTCGAGGGTTGCAGCGGTCTGACTTCGATAACGATACCGAACTCCGTAACGAGCATCGGAGGTGAGGCGTTCGACGATTGCAGCGGTGTTACCAATTTTATCTGCGAAGGTACGCCTACTTTTGATGAAGAAGACTATACACGAACAAATTTTCCAAAGTTGGACTCCATAGCCGTGCCTGCCGAGTGGTTTGATATTCCCGAAACACATTGGGTATACTGCCCTAAACAGGTGCGTTATATCAAAATAATGGGCGGCGAGTTGTCGTCCGATGCGTTCAGCGTAATACAGCGCAACTACAAGGTGCTGAATACGTTAGATCTTACATCAGCCACCAATACCACGCTTGCCGACGAGGCATTCAAGGGGTGCTATGCATTGAAGTCGTTGTCGCTGCCATCGGAGTTGCAGACGATCGGCTACATGGCCTTGGCCGATTGTAAAAATCTGCAGAGCATCCATGTGCCGTCCTCGGTTACCGACATCGACGATAGTGCGTTCGAGAATTGCCGCAGCGTTACATCGATTACCTTCGGCGATGCACTTCAGTCGGCGCCACAACTACGCAGTACAGGCAGTACGAGCAACAGCCAACTGCGCCGTATCGGTAATTGGGGCTTTTACAACTGCCACAATCTGCAGAGCCTTACCATTCCCGAAGGCGTAGAGGAGATAGGCACGGCAGCGTTCTACGGCTGCACCTATTTGGAAGAATTGTCGTTGCCGAGCAGTGTGCAAAGCATTGGCGACAACTGTTTTGCATTGGCATCCAAACTTGCAAAAATCACGGTCAATGCCGTTACGCCTCCAACCATCGAAGCCAAGACGTTTGCCGAGGTCGATCGTACGATACCCGTCGTAGTGCCTGTGGGTAGCCTTTCGCAATATACAGCGGATCTTTATTGGAGTGAATTCCTTAATATATCCGAATCTTCTACATTGTCTATTGACGATGTGCTAAGCATCGGCGAATTCTATGTAGAGCCTGGTTGCATCGTGTGCGAGGGCGAGTTCCGCATCTACGATTTGCTTGGTTGCGATGTAACGCATCAGAATGGTAATTTGCACGGCATTTACATATTAAAAACGCCTATTGCTACACAAAAAGTTTTGGTGAAATAACGTAACACCGAGAACATAGATTTAAGAACATAGAATTGTAGGGACATGCTGCGGCGTGTCCCTACGTTTTTTCTCTAAAATAAAAGAAAACGTTACACCAATAAGCTGAATACATACGCCGCATAGCAGAGCAACATTGCAACTCCAC
>SAMEA3663036__coassemble_228_pt1 | contig 27770 bp, 22 predicted proteins | sample SAMEA3663036__metabat2_low_PE_036 | metagenome-assembled genome bin SAMEA3663036 (sample SAMEA3663036) | pig gut metagenome | biome: pig gut; feature: pig-associated habitat; material: faeces | place: France | collected 2012 | reverse complement strand
CGATTTGACTCTTCGCGAGCAATTAGCAGCCCGCTACCATAAGAACATAGCGTAGTGAGCGCAATCAGCAGCAGGAATTTCCAATCCCACCAACCGTAGAACACATAACTCGCTACCAGTACAAACAGGTTCTGCCACCACAACTGCCGCTTGCACCTGCGCAAAGCGTAGTCGAACACAAACCAATACAGCAGAAACACTATCGGCAGAAATATCGCAAACTCAATGGAATTGAACAGCATAAAATTGAACTTCTTCTGTAAGAATCTAATCTGAATTTGTAAAGATAAACTTTCTCTATTTTGTTTGTAAAGTAATTACTGTGATTTCGGCCGGACAGTTGAGGCGGACGGGTAACGTACCGCCCAACCCGACGTTGATGTAGAGGGTTTGCCCTGCGCTGTCGTAACGGCCGGCTGTTTCGCGAAATGCCCACGCGGCTGGCGTCCAACCGAGCAAACGTACCTGAGCCGCATGCGTATGACCGCTCAATGTCAAAGGAATGTCCGTTTTGCCAAGCACTTCGGCACACCAGTGTGTCGGGTCGTGGCTCAATAGGATGCGAAAACCATCGGTGCCGGCCATTGCTTGGGGTAAGTTGCCGGCGTGCACCGTGCGAAAGCCCTGATGCTTACACGAGCAGTTGTCCACCCCGACAATCGTCAGCGTGTCGTTATCGCGCACAATGTGCAGATGCTCGTTGCGCAACAGATGCCACCCCAATTCGTTGCGTTCAAAATCGACCAATTTGGCCACTTCGCCTCGACGTTCGGCCTCCGATTTCCACGAGCGATAGATGAGCATATCGTGGTTGCCCAGCACACTGACGACACCATCGTGTGCGTGCAACCGGCGCAAGATGTCGCGGTAAGGTGCGACTTCGGTCACGCCCATCGTAACCAAATCGCCCGTGAAACAAATCACGTCGGGCTGTTGTGCGTTGATGCTATCAACCAGACGTTGCAGTGCCGCAGGGCGGTCGTCGAACGTACTTAAATGCAAATCCGAAATGTGTACGATTTTGTAGCCTTTGAATGCCGGCGGGATTTCGGTATGCGTATAGTTTATGTTGTTGATATCCAAACGAAAACGCCCGAAAAAAAAGCCGTAAGCCAACACACTCCAAGCAAGCAACGCGAGCGCGAGAGCTGTCCAACCAAACGGTGCGTACGGCACGACGCTATCGCCCCAACGTCCAATCAGCCAAGCCACCAACCAAACAAGATGTACTACGACAACCAACAGTCCGCCCAATGCAAATGAGGCGATGAACATCATTTTCGCTATCATACTACAATCAGTGTTTGCGTTCGTTGATTATCAAAGTTTTTTTGCAGATGATTTATTATTTTCCTTTTCGATAATTTCCTTGCACATATCAAGTGTAAGGGTTTCAGGCTTTATATTTTTCGGAATTTTAAAATTCTTCTTTTTGTATGAAATATAGGGTCCGTAGCGTCCATTTAACACAAGGATTCCTTCGCTTTCAAACTTTTTAATCTCTCGATTTTGATCGGAATTGCGTTTTGCCAAAATCAGTTCGGTGGCATGTTCTAAAGTCATTTCCAAGGGGTTTTCGCCTTTGGGGATAGACACAAAATGGTTGCCGTATTTGATGTAGGGTCCGAATCGTCCTACTGCTATTGTAACCGTTTCTCCTTCGAAAGTACCGATGTTCATAGGCAATTTGAATAGTTCCAAAGCCTCTTGCAGTGTGATGGTTTCGATGCTTTGACCGCTTTGCAAGGCTGCAAATAAGGGCTTTTCTTTGTCGGTAGCGGCACCAATCTGTGCTACCGCTCCATAACGACCGATTTTGACAAAAACGGGCTTCCCCGTTTTTGGGTCGGTTCCCAATTCGCGTTCACCTACTTTTTTGTCTGTTTTTTGTCCGGCTTTTTCAACATCAACAACAAAGTCTTTGTAAAAAGTATCAATGCTTTTGGTCCATTCCATTTTTCCTGCGGCTATTTCATCGAACTCTTTTTCAACATTCGCAGTGAAATTGTAATCCATTATTTTTGAGAAATTCTGCACAAGAAAATCATTTACCACGCAACCAATGTCGGTAGGGATAAGTTTTTTCTTTTCAATGCTGTTCTTTTTACATTTTTCTTCTTCCTTAATGTCATTGTTTTTTAAGGTAAGTAGAGTAAAATTTTTCTCTTCGTTTACGATGTCTTTTTTCTCCACATAATCGCGTTTTTGAATAGTGGAAATTGTTGGCGCATAGGTAGAAGGACGACCAATGCCCAATTCTTCCATTTTCTGAACAAGCGAAGGCTCAGTGTATCGGGGCGGTTTTTGCGAGAAACGTTCTTCGGCAGTAACAACGTTGCGAAGAAGTTTGTCGCCCGATTTCAACGGAGGAAGAATAGCTGTTTCGCTTTTTTCGCTCTCCTCCTCATCAGATGAAGCCTTGTAAACGTGCAAAAATCCGTCAAAAACCAGCACTTCGCCTATGGCAACAAATTGTTTTTCCGAGTTTGACAAAGAAATGGTGGCGGTGGTTTTTTCAAATTTTGCATCACTCATTTGAGATGCGATGGTTCGTTTCCAAATGAGTTCGTATAGGTGTTGTTCTTGTGCGGAACCTTCTATAGTCGAATGCTCGATGTAGGTAGGTCTGATGGCCTCGTGAGCCTCTTGCGCACCTAAAGTTTTTGCTTTGTATTTGCGTATCTGTAAATAATCTTCGCCCAAAGTTTCGGTAATCTGTTTTTTTGCGGTATTGTAAGCCAAGTTCGAAAGATTGACCGAGTCGGTACGCATATAGGTTATTTTTCCCGATTCGTATAATTGTTGAGCAATACGCATGGTTTGCGATACCGAGTAGCCTAATTTTCGTGCAGCTTCTTGTTGTAGCGTAGAAGTTGTGAAAGGCGGTGCCGGCGATTTTTTTGTTGGCTTCGTAACGATGTTTTCCACCGTGAATTCTGCATCTTTACATAGTTCAAGAAAATCGTACGCTTCTTGTTTTGTTTTAAAACGATTTTGCAATTCGGCTTTTACCTTGATATTGTTTTCCTCTCCGATTTTTGTAAAAATAGCTGCAACCTTATACGATGGTTCTGGTTTGAAATTTTGTATTTCGCGTTCGCGTTCTACAATCAATCTCACTGCCACCGACTGAACACGACCTGCCGAAAGCGATGGTTTTATTTTCCGCCAAAGGATGGGTGAGGCCTTGAAACCGACAATTCTGTCGAGCACTCGTCGTGCTTGTTGTGCATCAACCAAATGCAAATTTATATCACGCGGATTTTTGATGGCATTTAAAATAGCATCTTTCGTAATTTCGTGAAATACAATGCGTTTCGTTTTCTCGGTAGGCAATTGCAACTCTTGCGACAAATGCCAAGCAATGGCTTCTCCTTCGCGGTCTTCATCGGAAGCCAACCATACAATTGATGCGTCTTTTGAAGCGTTTTTCAATTCAGCCACAAGTTTCTTCTTGTCGCTTGGAACAATATAAATAGGAGCATAGTTGTGGTCTATGTCGATGGAAAAATCCTTCTCTTTCAAGTCGCGTATATGTCCAAAACTTGATTTTACGGTAAATCCTTCCCCCAAAAAGTTTGCAATGGTTTTTGCCTTGGCGGGAGACTCTACGATAACTAAATTTTTATCCATTATGAATTTTTTAGTAACTGTGTTTTTGTACTTTTATTTCGCTAAATCGTGTGAAAAAGCCTTCATCTTGTCAATGTTTAAAAATGGCAAAACGTTGCTTAAGGTGTTTTCTATGGGTTTGTATAAGACGGAATTTTGAACGGTTTTTTTCTCAATCAGAGGAGCGAAACTGTTAATCATACCAACAATGTTGAGTACAAAACTTAAAATCAAAAGCCATTTAAATGTCCCAAATACGGCACCAATAGCTTTATTTATCCATCCTACTTTTACCAAATCAAGTATTTTGCTCAACAAATAGGCTAACAAATGAATGCCTAAAACTCCGATAATGAATGCCGCAATGTAAGCTATCACCAATGAGAGTTGTGAGGAGCAGTCTATCCAAGTTTCGATTGCTCTTGATAGCGAATTCGACCAAAAGCGTGCCAAATAGATTCCAAAAACAATGGCAAGAAGCGAACCGATTTCTTTTACCAAACCATGTCGCAATCCTTGAATGCACCCAAAAACAAGTGGTATAATAAGTATAATATCAAGTATATTCATAGCCAGAAAAAAAGAAAAAAGAGTAGAAACTCTCTTTTCTTATAATGTCTTTTTGATTTCAACTTCTTCAAAGGCTTCCACAATATCGCCCTCTTTTATGTCATTGTAGTTGGCAATGTTCAAACCGCATTCAAATCCAGACGAAACCTCTTTTACATCGTCTTTCTCTCGTTTGAGCGATGCCAATTCGCCGGTATAAATCACAATTCCATCGCGAATAAGACGTACTTTGTTCGAGCGTTTAATTTTACCATCTTTAACCATACATCCGGCAATGGTTCCCACTTTCGATATTTTGAAAGTAGCTCGAATTTCAAGAGTTGCGGTGATTTCTTCCTTAATGTCGGGCGAAAGCATACCTTCCATTGCCGCTTTCAACTCTTCAATAGCATCGTAGATGATGGAATACAACCGAATGTCAACCTCTTCACGTTCGGCAGCCTTTCGAGCTTCAACCGAAGGACGAACTTGGAATCCTATGATAATTGCATTGGAAGCTGCGGCGAGCATTACGTCCGATTCGGATATTTGTCCTACGGCTTTGTGGATAACATTCACCTGAATCTCTTCTGTTGAAAGTTTTATCAACGAATCGGACAGAGCTTCGATTGAACCATCAACGTCGCCTTTAACAATGATGTTTAACTCATGGAAGTCACCTAACGCTCTGCGTCGTCCTATCTCTTCCAAAGTCAAATGAGTAGAAGTACGCAGACTCTGTTCTCGTTGCAATTGTTCACGTTTGTTGGCAATGTCGCGTGCTTCGTGTTCGTCTTTAAACACGTTGAAGTTATCGCCGGCCTGCGGTGCTCCATTGAGTCCCAAAATGATGGCTGGCTCCGACGGTTTTGCCTCTTTAATACGCTGGTTACGTTCATTGAACATCGCTTTGATACGTCCGAAGGAGGTGCCGGCAAGCACTACATCGCCCATTTTAAGTGTCCCGTTGGCAACAAGTACGGTTGCTACATAGCCACGTCCTTTGTCGAGTGACGACTCGATGACGGAACCTACGGCTTTACGATGAGGATTGGCTTTTAACTCCAATAAATCGGCTTCCAAAAGTACTTTTTCCAATAACTCTTTTACATTGGTACCTTTTTTCGCCGAAATCTCTTGAGATTGGTATTTTCCACCCCAATCTTCGACCAAATAGTTCAAATTGGCAAGCGATTCTTTTACTTTTTCGGGATTAGCTCCCGGTTTGTCTATCTTGTTGATGGCAAACACGATGGGTACTCCTGCAGCAGAAGCGTGATTGATAGCTTCTATGGTTTGAGGCATTACATCATCATCGGCAGCAACAATAATGATAACGATGTCGGTAACTTTTGCTCCGCGAGCACGCATTGCAGTAAACGCTTCGTGTCCGGGTGTGTCGAGGAAGGTGATTTGTCGTCCATTCTCAAGCGTTACGTTGTAAGCCCCAATATGTTGCGTAATTCCACCAGCCTCGCCTGCAATTACATTGGTTTTTCGAATGTAGTCGAGCAAAGAGGTCTTTCCGTGGTCAACATGTCCCATGACCGTTACGATAGGAGGACGAGGAAGAAGATCCTCTTCCGAATCGTGTTCTTCTTCGATAGCGTTTACAACTTCGGCACTTACAAATTCGGTTTTAAAACCGAATTCTTCAGCCACGATGTTAATCGTTTCCGCATCAAGTCGTTGATTGATAGACACAAACAATCCCAAACTCATACATGTGGAGATAATTTGCGTTACGGGAATGCCCATCATTGTGGCTAACTCGTTGGCAGTAACAAACTCGGTCAGTTTTAGATTTTTTTCTTCGAGTTTCTCCAAATCGGCCAATTCCTGTTGCCGCAAAGAGTTTGCTTTTCGCTTATCACGACGATACTCAGCCCCTTTTATTTTTTTCGTATTGTTGGTAAGTCTTGCCAACGTTTCTTTAACTTGTCTTTGAACGTCGTCTTCGTCAATGACAGGTTTTATAACGTGTTTGTTTTTTTGGAAAGAGTTGTTTTTCTGACGAGAGTCGCGTTCATTTGTGTTGTTGAATACGACACGTTCGTATTTTTTCCCTTCTATTCTTGCACGTTTTCCTTTTTTTGATGGGGCTCCGTTATTTTCGTCCGGATTTTTAGCTTTTTTCTCTTCTTGACGAAGTTTCTCTTTTTCAGCACGTTCGGCTTTGCGTTCTTCTTTCGTCTTTTTTGGAGGTCGCGTCGATGAATTTATCGAAGACAAATCGATTTTTCCTATGACGTTGATGCTTTTTTTAATTGACGAGGAACGTAATGTGAACAATTCGTCGTCGTTTTCTTGCTCGGTAGGTTGAGTGTTTTCTTCCGTAACGGATTCGGGCTCAATTTCTTCTTCCGATGATGCGCTTACACTTGTTTTCTCTTCCTTTTTTGTATCAACAACGACTTCTTCTTTTGCCGTATTTTCTTCGACTTCAGGTGTCGCTTCTTCTTGATTTTTAGCTTCTTCGACAATAGGAGGAATCTCTTCGTTTGATTCTGCTACTGTGGCAGAAACGACCTCAACCTCTTGTTCAAGATTTTTCTTTCTTTTTTTCGTGGAGAATTGTTCCAAATCGATTTTACCTAAAGGCTTGAAAGCCGGCTTTTCTTCAATTTCTACTTTGATAAAATCATCTTCTTGAGGTTCTATGTCATCAATCGAAACAGAAGTAACTTTTTTATCTTCTTGTCGTAAATGGCTAAGACGTTCGGACTCCAATTTTAAATTGAGATCTTTGCTGTATTCATTGATTAAAAGTTGTTCTTCTTCTTCAGATATCTTGAAGTTGATATTTTCTTCAACGGAGAACCCTTTTTTCTGTAGGAATTCTACGGCTGTAGAAAGCCCTATATTTAACGGTTTAATAACTTTTCCTAATCTTGCCATAACGTTCCAATAAATTTTGATGTGAATTATTCCTCAAATTCTGCGCGAATTACTTCCAATACATGGTCAATAGTTTCTTCCTCAAGGTCGGTTCGCTCTATTAAATCTTCTCGTGGAATAGCGAGTACGCTTTTTGCTGTGTCGCAACCGATAGATTTCAGCGTATCTATTACCCAATTATCAATTTCGTCATTGAATTCTTCTAATAAAATATCTTCCTCGTCAATACCAATGCCATCGCGGAATACATCTACGGTATATCCTGTCAGTTTTGTTGCCAACTTAATATTTAATCCGTTTTTGCCGATCGCGCTTGCAATCTCTTCAGGTTTTAAAAATACATTTGCCTTTTTGTTCTCGTGGTCGAGTTGGATTGATGAGATTTTTGCAGGACTTAATGCTCTTGATATAAACAAACTGATATTGTTTGTGAACGGAATAACATCAATACTTTCGTTACGTAATTCACGTACAATACCATGAATGCGTGACCCTTTGATGCCGACACATGCTCCTACGGGGTCGATACGGTCGTCGTACGACTCAACAGCAACTTTTGCTCGTTCGCCGGGGATACGTGCTATGCGTTTGATAGTAATCAAACCGTCGTTAATTTCAGGCACTTCAAGCTCCAACAAGCGTTCCAAAAACACGTTTGAAGTTCTTGAAAGCATAATTTTAGGGTTGTTATTGTTGTTTTCTACTTTTGCAACAACGGCACGAACGGTTTCGCCTTTACGGAAGAAATCGGTAGGGATTTGCTCCGTTTTCGGCAAAAGCATTTCGTTGCCCTGATCGTCAAGCAATAGAATCTCTTTTTTCCAAACCTGATAGACCTCGCCACTTACGATTTGTCCTACAAGTTCGCTGTAACGGGTGTAGAGCGAATCTTTCTGCAAATCAAGAATTTTGGATACAAGTGTTTGACGTAGCGTTAATACTGCTCTACGACCAAATGACAGAAAATCTATTGCGTCGTCTACCTCTTCGCCCACCTCGTAATCTTCATCTATTTTTTTCGCTTCCGACAAACTGATTTGTTTGTTTGGCTTTTTTACTTTCCCGTCTTCAACAACTACTCGGGAACGCCAAATTTCACAATCTCCTTTGTCGGGATTGATAATAACACTGAAATTTTCGTCACTGCCAAACATTTTTGACAACACATTCCTAAATGATTCTTCTAATACGCTGATCATTGTTGAGCGGTCAATGTTTTTAAGCTCTTTAAATTCAGCGAAAGTGTCAATCATATTGATGCTCTCTTTTTTTGCCATGTTATTTAAATCTGATTAAATGTTTAATATATTTTATATCTTCTTTTTTAAAATTTTCTGTGTGTAGAACTTTTGTCTTTCGTTTGTTTCCGTCTTGCTTTTCCATTTTTTCAAATTGAATGCAAAAATCGTTTTCGGCAGATGAAATCAATGTTCCGATATATTTTTCGCCTTTTTTTGTGAGTACTTCTACCTCTTTCCCGATGTTTTTCCGATATTGTTGTTCAACTTTGAAAGGCGATGACAGCCCTGCCGAACCGACTTCCAAGTCAAAATCTTCAATATCGCGGTCAAAATGCGATTCTATTTCTCGGCTGAGCGTTATGCAAAAGTCGATATCAACAAAGTCGAAAGAGTCGATTTCCACTACAATTTCGTTGTCGTTGCTTACGATTATATCCACTAAAAAATAGGGAGTCCCGACAAGTTTCTCGTTTACGATTTTTTCAATATCCTTTTTGTATATCATTGCCGTATTTAAAATAAAAAGGGACTTTTGAAAAGTCCCCTTCACTTATTCATTTCGGTTGCAAAGATATGACAAAATTGGGAACAATAAAAAATATTTGACGATATTTTGCAACCAAAAGAAAGAAAACTTACACTTTTATCTAAAAATAAACAAAATCTATTGCTAAAAAAGAGGGCTAAAACAAACTTAAATCATTATTTTTGCATTTGTTAAAAAAGTTGTTGTTTAATAAATAAAAAAGTAAAAAAATATGGGACTATTCTCTTTAACACAAGATTTGGCAATAGACCTTGGTACAGCGAATGTTATCATTATAAATAATGACAAGATAGTAGTGGACGAGCCTTCGTATGTAGCAATTGATGTTCGCACGGATAAGATGATAGCCGTAGGGCATACTGCCCGACAGATGGAAGGGCGTGAAAATTTTAATATCCGTGTTATTCGACCATTGCGAGATGGAGTAATTGCCGATTTCGCAGCTGCCGAAATGATGATACGAGGCATGATAAATAAAATTCCTACCAAAAATTACCTGTTCAAACCGTCGTTGAGAATGGTGGTGTGCATACCTTCCGGCAGTACGGAGGTTGAAATTCGTGCCGTGCGCGATTCTTCGGAGCATGCGGGAGGACGCGATGTGTATATGATTTACGAACCAATGGCTGCTGCTATCGGTATCGGGCTTGATGTGGAAGCTCCTGAAGGTACGATGATTGTTGATATAGGTGGAGGTACTACGGAAATTGCCGTAATGTCGTTGGGAGGAATTGTTGCCAACAAGTCGATAAAAATTGCAGGGGACGATTTTACAGATGATATAATCGAACACATGGGGCGTCAGCACAATATGAAAGTAGGTGCTCCTACTGCAGAAAAAATAAAAATCATGGTTGGGTCGGCATTGACCGATTTGGAAGATGCTCCTGAAGATTTTCTCGTACATGGGGCAAACCGAATGACCGCTTTGCCTATGTCGGTGCCTGTTTCGTATCAAGAGATAGCTCATTGCTTGGAAAAATCCGTTTCCAAATTAGAGAGTGCGGTGCTTCAAGCCTTGGAGCAAACGCCGCCTGAGTTGTATGCCGATTTGGTACAAAAAGGGGTTTATCTGACGGGCGGTGGAGCCTTGTTGAGAGGATTGGCTAAACGTTTGAGTGATAAAATTCAACTGCAATTCCATGTGGCCGAGGACCCTTTGCATGCGGTGGCGAGAGGGACGGCAATTGCATTGAAAAATGTTGATAAATTCCAATTCTTATTACGATAAGTTTCAGATATGTGTTCGTGAAGTATGCGTAATCTGCTTTTGTTTTTGAAAAAGACAGCGACGTTTTTCGAGTTCTTGTTGCTCGAAATAGTCGCTTTTTTATTGATAATGCAAAACGATGGTTATCAGAGCAATGTGATTTTGTCTTCGTGCAATAGTTTTGTGGCGGGTACGTATCGCATCATTGATACGGTAAGGGATTATTTCTTTTTGAGCCAAGAAAACCAGTTGCTTGTGGAGGAGAATACGGCTCTGCAAGAACGCGTTGTGATGTTGGAAACGGCATTGTCAAGATATTCGCAAACAGATTCGTTGGTAGCCGGACAAGAGTACGAGTTTTTCTCTGCAAAAACAGTGTATAATACGGTGGATAATATGCAAAATCATCTTGTGATAGACAAAGGGAAGGCCGATGGAGTGCGGGCTGAAATGGGAGTGGTTAATAGCAGCGGTGTTGTCGGTATCGTAAAAACGGTTTCTAATCATTTTGCCATGGTTATTCCGATTGTGAATGTGCAGTCGCATTTGAGTTGTCGCATTGGACGAAACGGCACTTTTGGCTCGTTGGTGTGGGACGCACGCGACTCGCGTTATGCCGCTTTGGAAGAGGTGCCGCGTCATGCCGCTGTAGCACGTGGCGATTCGGTTTTTACGAGTGGATTGTCGGCGGTATTCCCCGAAGGTTTTCTGGTGGGTGTGATAGAGGATTTCGAATTGGCGGCAAATGCAGCAATTTATACCATACAAGTGCGACTTGCGTGCGATTTTCGCTCGGTAAATTATGTAAAAGTCGTTAGTTATACGAAAAAAGAGGAATACGAGGCAATAAAAATTGAAAATTGATGCAGACAAAAGGTTCGTATATCATTAGCTTTTTATTACTTGTCGTTGTGCAAGTATTATTGTTGAACAATTTGCATTTGTTTGGAGTGCAAGCCTATTTGTATGTGATGTTTATAATCACGTTCCCCATTTCCGTATCGTCCAAAATACTGATGCCCATCAGTTTCTTGTTGGGACTTTGTGTGGATGTTTTTTCGGGAACTTACGGCGTGCATGCTGCTGCTACGACTTTTGCGGCATTCGTACGACCATTGCTGTTGCGTTTGATAGTGCCGGTAAATGATGCAACGCAAATCGAATCGTTGTCGCTTTCCAAACAAAAATTGAATTTTGTCGGCTTTGCGGTGGTTATGGTGTTGTTACACCATTTTGCATTGTTGATGCTTGAGGCTTTTTCGTTTAAACATATCGGTGTGGTTGTAGTTAAAACATTGTTGAGCTCTGTCTATACATTGTTACTGATGTTTTGCTTGTTTTTGCTTCAGAAAAAGTGAAAATCGATAAATATAAAGATAGAAAAAATGTGATGTTAAGCATTATTGTTGTAGTGATGCTTACATTTATCATACGTCTTTTTTATTTGCAAATCATAAGCGACGAATATAAGTATTATGCAAAAGATAATGCTTTTTTGGAGAAGACAATTTATCCCTCGCGCGGATTGATTTACGACCGACATGGTGAACTGCTTGTTTATAACGAACCGAGTTACGATGTAATGATTGTAATGCAAGAAGCTAAAAATTTGGATACGTTGTCTTTGTGCAAAATTTTGCATATCACGAAAGCCAAATTTGACGAACGGATTAAAGAAATTAAAAATAAACGCCTAAACCCGGGCTATTCTCGTTATACGCCACAATTGTTGGTTTCTCAGATTTCGGTTGAAGAGTATGGCGAATTGCAAGAAAAACTTTTTAAGTTTCAAGGAATATACATTCAGCCTCGTACTTTGCGAGGATATACCTATCAGAATGCGGCGAATATTTTAGGCTACATCAACGAAGTGCCCAAAAAGGTCGTGGAAGAAAACGATTATTATAAAGCAGGAGATTACATCGGTATTTCCGGCATTGAAAAACAATACGAAGAACTTTTGCGAGGAGAAAAAGGACGAGAAATATTGTTAAGAAATTCGCATGGCAGAATTGTGGGGAATTACAGCGATGGCATTTATGACATCGCTTCGGAAAAAGGGCATGATTTGCAATTGACAATAGATATGCAGTTGCAACGTTATGGTGAATTTCTGATGCAGAACAAAATAGGCGGTATTGTGGCGATAGAGCCCTCGACGGGAGAAATCCTGGCTGCTGTTTCCTCGCCCTCGTATTTGCCTTCGATGATGGTGGGTAGAAAACGTTCGGAAAATTATCCCGTTTTGAACAACGACCCAAACCGTCCGCTTTTGGATAGATGTCTGAAAGGACGTTACGCACCCGGGTCAACTTTTAAAACCGTTAATGCCTTGACGTTTCTACAAGAAGATATTATTCGTCCGCAAACATGTTTTGGCTGTAGAATGGGGTATCAGGTAGGACATTTTCATTTGGGATGCCACAATCATCGTTCGCCTTTGAATTTGTCGGAGTCGATACAGCATTCGTGTAATGCCTACTATTGTTATGCTTTTAGAAACATGCTTGACAATCCGAAGTACGGAAGTGTAAGCGCTGCCTTTGAGGTTTGGAAAAATCATGTGGTAGCGTTCGGTTTCGGGTATCGTTTGGGTGTCGATATGCCATCGGAGGATAGGGGTTATATTCCCAATAGTCAGGTTTACGATAAGTTGTACGGGAAAAATCGCTGGAAATCGTTGAACATCGTGTCGCTTTCGATAGGTCAGGGTGAGGTAACGGCTACTCCGGCTCAAATTGCCAATTTGGCGGCTGCAATTGCCAATAAGGGTTATTGGTACACGCCCCATTTCTTAAAATCGGTAGCGGATGCGGATACTGTCATCGCATTTGAGAAACATGATGTGAATGTCGATTCGCATCATTTCGAACCTATTATTAAAGGTATGGAAATGGCTGTGAATGCGACTGACGGAGGTACGGCACGTGTTGCCCGTTTGGATAGTATTGTTGTTTGTGGAAAAACGGGAACAGCTCAAAATCCGCATGGCAAAGACCATTCGGTTTTCATGGCTTTTGCACCTAAAGATAATCCGAGAATTGCAATTGCCGTTTTGGTGGAAAATGCCGGTTTTGGAGCCACATGGGCAGCACCAATAGCGAGTTTGATGATAGAAAAATATTTGAAAGGGAACATTGCTCCTCAACGACAATGGTTGGAGGATAGAATTTCAAACGCTGTTATATTGCCAAATACACAATAATATGCCCAAACGTAAAGTTCATATATATAAAAATATCGATTGGCAGACGATTCTCTTCTATATACTCTTGCTGCTTGTGGGTTGGTTGAATATTTATAGTGCCGACTATAACCCCGAAATTGTAAATGAGGGATTGACAAAGGCCGATTTGCAGTTGATTTGGATTGGAGTTTCCGCTTTGTCGGCGTTTGTCATTCTGACGGTAGACAGTAAGGTGTATCAGATTTTTGCATACCTTATATATGCTTTGTTTATTGTGATATTGATAGCGACAATATTTTTGGCACCCGATATCAAAGGTTCGCATTCGTGGTTGGTGTTGGGACCGATACGCATACAGCCTGCCGAATTTGCTAAATTTGCAACGGCCTTGGCTTTGGCAAAACTGATGAGTTCTTATGACTTTACGCTGGGAAAAAACCGTTGCCTTTGGAAATCGATTGGAATGATTCTTTTGCCGGTTGTTCTTATCATTTTGCAACGAGAAATGGGCTCGGCATTGGTATTTCTCTCTTTAATACTGGTATTGTATAGAGAGGGATTGCCTCATGTCGTTATGCTGATAGGTTTATTGTTTGTTGTCTTGTTTGTGTTTGTGCTCCGCTTTGGCGATATGCAGATTGCCGATACTTTGGGCTCGTGGGGATTGTTTGGCGCTTTGATTCTTGTGTTGTTGATAGGATTGGTGGTGCTGTCGCTAAAAGGTTGGCAGAAGATTGTTTTACGATATGTGTTGGGAGGAATAACGCTGATTTTTTTGCTGGTTTTTGTTTTAAACAAATGGACATCTTTGGAAATTAAATATACCCTAACGGCATTGGCAGTTGCCCTGATTTTAGGATTATGCAGTTTAGTATATGGCATTCTTCGACAGAACAAAGGTCTGATTCTTGTTTCATTGTTTCTTTGGACTATGTCTGCTTATTGTTATTCGGTGGATTATATATTCGACAATATGCTTGAATATCATCAGCAGACGCGTGTGAAGGTTCTATTAGGACTTGAAAATGACCCTATGGGTGTAGGTTATAACGTAAATCAGTCGAAAATAGCTATCGGGTCGGGAGGATTTTTGGGAAAGGGATTTTTGGAAGGCACTCAAACGAAATTGAATTATGTTCCCGAACAAGTGACGGATTTCATATTTTGCAATATAGGAGAAGAATTCGGATTTGTGGGCTCGGTGGTTGTTTTGCTGCTGTATCTGTTTTTCTTGTTCCGTCTTGTAACCCTTGCCGAAAGACAAATCAGTACATTTAACAGAGTTTATGGCTATTGCGTGGTAAGCATATTTTTGTTTCACATATTGGTAAATATAGGAATGGTCATCGGTTTGATGCCTGTTATTGGCATACCGTTGCCGTTGATTAGTTACGGAGGTTCTTCGCTTTTGGCATTTACCATATTGCTTTTTATATTCATAAAATTAGATGCATCTCGTTCGGAACGAATGTTTTAGTCTGCTATGTCGTACAAACCATTGACACCGAGAAAAATGGGCGTTTCGTTGCTTACGGGTATCGAAGTGAAGCCGTTGATACGCTATATTGATTGGAAATTCTTTTTCAGGACGTGGCGTGTGATAGGGGATTATTCGGCTTTGATTTCTACAGAAAACATAACAAAAGAGCAGTGGTTGAATAGGTTTGATGTGAAAGAAAAAGAGCGTGCCGAACAAGTTTTCGACTTGTGGAGCGATGCCCGACAACAATTAAACAAACTGCTTGATGAGCATAAAATTCGGATAAATGCAGTGGTTGGGTTGTATGAGGCGGCTTCCGATGGCGAAAATATAATGGTAAAAAACGGTGCGGAAAACGTTGTGCTTCCAATGCTTCGGCAACAACAAGAAGACGAAAGGGGAAATTGCCTTTCGCTTGCCGATTTTATTGCCGATGCCGGCGATTATATAGGCGCATTTGCCGTAGCCGTGCATTTGCACGAAAATCAGGTTCCTCTGTCGGACGATTATACGATGTTGCTGCAAAAATCGTTAGCGGATAGGTTGGCAGAGGCGACTGCGGAGTGGGTTCACGAACAAATTCGGAAAACATATTGGGGTTTTGCTTCAACCGAATCGCTCTCCGTTGAAGAGATGATGCAGTCGCGGTTTCAGGGAATACGTCCGGCTGTGGGTTATCCTTCGTTGCCCGACCAATCTCTTCTTTTCGAGATGCAAAAGTTGTTGCCGTTGCATACAATAGGAATAGAACTGACTGAAAATGGGGCGATGAATCCTTCATCGTCTGTTTGCAGTTTGGTGTTTGCTCATCCCGAATCACGTTATTTTCGCATAGGGAAAATCTCTCAAGCACAATTCGGTGGATATGCCGTGCGAAGGGGTATGGCATGTGAGGTATTGAAAAAATTCATGGGATTGGAAATCGTTGAATGATGCAAAAGCGGCTTTTTCTTCTTTTTTTTCTTCTTTTTTCTGCCTTTTCTTGTCGATTGCTGGCACAAGATATGATTGTTCTGGGACGAGTCGTCGATAAAAAAGACAATCAGCCGATTCCCGTGGCAAATGTATGGATAAAAAATGCCTCTTACGGTACGGAAACGAATGCCGAAGGTTACTTTTTTATGCGAATACCTTACAAAGAAAAATACACGTTGGTGGTTTCTTGCATCGGATACAAGCGAAAAGAGGTTGATTTGAAAAACGAACTCGACCAATTTGTGGAAGTCAAAATGCAAGAAGAGTCGTTGTTGTTGGACGAACTTGTGGTATTACCCGGCAAAAATCCCGCTTTTTATCTGATGAAGCGTGTGCGAGAAAACAAACCATTGAACAATCCGAATCTTCTTTTTAACAGGCAAAATGAGGTGGTGGAAAACACCGATTTTTATCTGTTTAACATTAAAAAGAAGTGGATGCAACGGAAATATCTGCGCGATGTGGCAGGAGGAACCGTCGAGCAGCAGGACTCGTCGTTGGTACTTCCTTTGTATCATTTGGATGTTAAAAAGCAATTGACCACAGACGCTGACGGACATTGCAGCGAACAAGAATATGAAAGAAATGAAAATGCGTTACAGGCTCTTGGCAATGAGCCATTCCGTGCATTGTTGGAGAATTATATTTCGGAGGTCGATTTTTACAAAAACAACATTATTTTGTTTGGTCGTAATTTTATCAGCCCATTGGCAAACTTTGGAAATGTTTATTATCAATACTATTTGGTAGATTCCATCAATAACAATGACCGAAAACAGTATCTTGTACGTTTTCGTCCGAAAAATACGAAAGATTTGGCGTTTAAAGGAGAAATGCTGATAGATTCGCTTACGGCGGCTTTGGTCGATATGAAAGCACAGTTGCCCTCTTCTGCCAACATCAATCTTGTGAATGATGTGGTGTTGAATCACTCTTATTTGCCATACAAGAATACGTTTGTACCGCAAACAGAGAAAGACCTGCTTACTTTTCAATTGCGATTGAAAAAAGATACGAAAAAGGGATTTGCTGCGATGTATCAACACAATGCCGTGCATGGTAATTATGGCGACATAGACAGCATAAAAGCGGATGCCGATACGAGTGTTAGCTTTGCTTTCCCTGATTCCGTTCGGGAGCAGATGCAGCTTGTAAGTGCAAAAATTGATACGCTGAACAACTCGAAAATACAGCGTCTTGCGGCAAGTGCTGTCGATTTGTTTTTGCATGGATATGTGCATGCGTGGAAATTTGACATCGGACCGTTAATCAATATTTATCGTTATAATAAATTGGAAGGACATCGGTTGTCGTTTGGGGTACGAACGGGGGAGTCAATGATGAAAAATTTTACCATCGGCGGATTTTTCGGATATGGTTTTGGCGACAAACAATGGAAATATGGTGGTGAGTTTCAGGCTCGTTTCGGTCGTGATAACAGACATCGTATAGGTTTGTTTTTTAGTGATAATGTGGAGGAATACGGTTCGCAAACTTATACGCAATATTTGAACGAGAATTGGGTCGGCGATGTATATAACATTTTTTCGTCCATACGTTTGAAGTATTATGGCGATTTTGCTCGTCGCCGACGTTATGAGGTGGATTATCGTTACGAAGAAAAACGATTTGCCGTTTTCTCGCAGGTAAAATACGAAACGCTTTTTTCAAACCCGTATGTTTCCTTTACTCAACAAAAGATGCCGTTGCCTGCGGTTAATGTGGGTTCTGTTTCGGTGGGGGCAAGGCTTGCTTTTAAGCAACGATATATCGACGGTTTTTTCCATCGTTACTATTTGTATAACAATCTTCCGGTTGTTTATATGCAGATGGAGTATGGACATTATTCGCTTGCAGGAGAACAAGTTCAGCATGGTGATTATATGAAATTTGTGGCTTTTATGCGGCACTCATTCCCCTTGTTGGGCGGAAAATTTAAATATCGGGTCGAGGTTGGGCATGTGGCAGGTCAGGTGCCGTGGATGTTGTTGGATATTACGAGAGTCGGGGCTGGTTTATGGGTTTCCGATTCCCGTTTCTGTTTCATTCAGCCTATGGAGTTTATTTCCGATACGTATGCCTATGCGGGTTTTACTTATTTTACAAAGGGATTTTTATTTAATTGGATTCCGGGGGTTAAAAAGTTGAATTTGCGAGAGGTGGTTTCTGTAAATTGTGCCATGGGAGGCATTTTGAATCCGCATCATGCCGATGTACTCGATTTCCCTACGCGTTATTCTACCGACAACCTGAACATTCCGTATGTTGAAGTCAGTGTCGGCATTGCGAACATTTTGCAAGTAATGTCGGTGGAGTCTGTGTGGCGCGCAACGCATCGTAACAACGACAATGCCGTGAAGTGGGGAATACGCTTGCGCTTTAATGTCGATTTTTAGTTTTGTACGTTTTTTGTGTACTCTTTTTTATATCGTTGTGAAATAAAAGTTTTTTTATTTGCTTTTTTCTTTTAAAAAGTATTATTTTTGCCCGTATATATTTTTAGGGATAATAAATTAAACTATAAATTGTTTCTTATGAAAAAATTATTGTATGTTGTAGCATTGGCTCTTACAACTTTGTTTGTGGCTTGTGAGCCGGATTTTTTGCAAAAAGATGATGAGTCGATAAACCCATCGGATTTGGAATTTGCCACATCATCCGAACTGAAGCTTTCTTTGAAATCGTATCTTTGCTCGCGACAATTGTTGGCGGCCGGTTCTGATGGTTCAATGACCTATCTTGAAGGGACGAGAATTTCCGAACTCGGACATTGGCTGTTGCTTGATAACGAGAGATATGGTTCAGATACCATATTTGCTACGATTGTTCCTTCGGTTGATGTTGTTGTTAATTGGGAAGTGGCTGATCCTTCTGTTGTAGAAATAGTTTCTCAATCGGAAGAAAACAATTACATAGTAGTAAAAGCCAAGAAACTTGGTTCTACCACGATTAAGGCCTCTGTTGAAGATAAGTACGAGGCAATTATAACCACGACCGTTGTTGATGCTTATGCTACCAAAATGTTGGGATATGACGGCAAGAAAAATGAAAGTGGTTATAGGGTAGAAAATTATACGATTTTCCTTGAGTCGGAAGACCCGAATTCCAAACGTAAGGAACAAAAGGTATGGATGAAAATAGACCAAACGCCTGCCGAAGATGAGATGGTTGACGATGGTAATGGCGGAAAGGTGCCGGCTCCTAAAGCTCAGATTCTTTGGTCAGTTAGCGAAGAAGGTATCGTTGATTTGGACATACGCCCTGATGTGGATGGACGTAACGATACTTGTATAATTAAACCAAAAGCAGAAGGTTTGGTTACTGTGTTGGCAACCTGCCAATATCGTACAGTGCAAGTAATTGTTACTGTCAAGAATAATCAGATTCTTACTACGATAGACTCTTTGCAGTTTACCGATAACAACGGTGAGGTGTTCGATAAATTATGGTTAAGCAGAAGTGAAACGAATTTCGTTAATGTGGCTTGTTTCCCCGACAATGCTTATTCGGATTATACCGATGGTTACCAATGGATTTCTTTGAATCCTTCAGTTGCTGTTGTAGAGTCGACAGGACAAGTGGAAACCGATGAGTATCAACGTGCCATAAGAGGAGTTGCTGCCGGAGAGACACAAATTCAGGCATCGTTAGGTATTGGTGAGAAAATAAAAACAAGAACCTTTGATGTGAAAGTTTGTAATGCGGTTACGAGTATATCGATAACGAAATCTTATGATGGTACGGATCTTCCTATAAATCAAACGATAGATATAAATTATACGATTTCTGATGCAGCTGCCGCTGCAGAATTTGGCGATCGGCTAACGTGGCATCTCGTTCCATCATCAGGATGGAATCCCGAAGGTGGTATTGAAAGTTATGTTACCATAACTCAAGATGGTAAATTGACGACTCATAAGGATACGCCAACCGGTAAAACATTTAGTATATCTGCTCAAATTATACATCCTAAATATCCGGGGCATCCTACCGATAATACGAATATAACGGTTACATCAAATGAGATAAGTTCTCTAAAAATATTACCGGCAAGTACCGCTATAGAGTTTAATCCGACATCTATTTCTTATAACTATGGTTCCGAAGGTGATCTTTGGACGGAGGTGATCTTTATCGATGCTGAAGGAAATAAATTGGAAATAATAGATAATGATTGGGATAATGAGGGAAATGATGATTTCAAAATAGCCGGTACATATAATTTCTTTGACTTATATCCTGGTGTTTCTATGAATTATATTCCATCGGGAGGTACTAATTCTAAATTAACATCCGGTACCATAGAGGTGATAGCAAATGCGAATGGAACTTATACATATAAATTTAACTTGCAAGGTAACGATACCTTGGTGGGTACATCTTCGGAACTTAATCCGTAATATCAAAACTTGATTTTAACAGGAGGACTTGTCTGCATGCAGATAAGTCCTCTTTTTATTGCAGCGGTGTGTCGTTACCGATAAAAATTGCGTATTTTTGCACTCATTGTAAAGGTATGGCTTTCGATATTGATAAAATAAGGACAGAATTTCCGTTGCTTTCGCGTCGGGTGTACGATAAGCGGCTTGTTTATCTCGACAATGCGGCAACTACGCAGAAACCCGAATCGGTATTAAAAAAAATAGATGAGGGTTATCGCTATCGGAATGCGAATATTCATCGGGGTGTGCATTTGTTGAGTCAGGAGGCTACCGAGGCACACGAAACGGCACGAAAGCAGGTTGCCACTTTTCTTAATGCACGTTCTGCCGACGAAATCGTTTTTACCCGTGGCACTACGGAGGCTATCAATCTTGTGGCATATTCATTCGGCGAAAGATTTTGCAGCGAGGGTGATGAAATTGTGCTTTCGCAAATGGAACATCATTCCAATATTGTTCCGTGGCAAATGCTTGCCGAACGCAAGAAGTTGCGATTGAAGGTTGTGCCTATCAACGAGCGTGGCGAACTTTCGCCGGAAAGCTATCGGGAGATGCTTACCGAACGTACGCGATTGGTGGCTGTTGCGCATGTGTCGAATGTGCTTGGTACGATAAATCCCATAAAAGAGATAGTGGAAATTGCACACGAGGCAGGTGTCAGGGTGTTGATTGACGGGGCTCAGGCGGTGGCTCATTTGCCGGTTGATGTGCAGGCGTTGGATGCCGATTTTTATGCTTTTTCGGGACATAAAATATATGCCCCTACAGGAATCGGCGTATTGTATGGGAAACGTGAGTTGTTGGAGGCGATGCCTCCTTATCAAGGCGGGGGTGAGATGATAAAAAAAGTAACCTTCGAGAAAACAACTTATAACGGATTGCCTTACAAGTTTGAGGCGGGTACTCCCGATTTTATTTCGTCAACAGCCTTGGCGGAAGCATTGCGTTTTGTACAAAACATCGGTTGGGAGTCGCTTATTGCTCACGAAGACGATTTGTTGGCTTATGCCACCAAACGGTTGCAAACAGAAATAGAAGACGTTAGGATATTCGGGACGGCTGCGCATAAAAGCGGTGTGCTCTCGTTTTTGGTACGCGATATTCATCCGTACGATTTGGGCATAATGCTCGACAAATTGGGGATAGCTCTGCGTACGGGGCATCATTGTGCAGAACCTTTGATAGATAGTTTAGGTATTCCCGGAACAATAAGGGCGTCTTTCGCATTATACAATACAAGAGAAGAGGTGGATATTTTTATTGAGGCATTAAAGCGTGCAGTTGCACTTTTTTAAAGATGGATTTTAAGCATATTACAAACAAAGAATATAAGTACGGGTTTTCAACCGATATAGAAACCGAAACGATAGAGAAAGGGTTAAATGAAGATGTCGTTCGGCTGATTTCGGCAAAAAAAAACGAGCCGGAGTGGTTGCTCGAATTTCGTTTAAAAGCATTTCGCCATTGGCTTACACTTAAAATGCCGACATGGGCTCATCTTAACATTCCCGAAATAGATTATCAGCAGATTGCTTATTATGCAGCTCCACGAAAAAATACCCCGAAGTCGCTCGACGAGGTTGACCCTGAACTGATAAAAACGTTTGAAAAACTGGGTATTCCGCTCGAAGAACAAAAGGCATTGTCGGGAGTTGCCATTGATGCCGTGATGGATAGCGTGAGTGTGAAAACCACCTTTCGGGAGACGCTTGCCGAAAAAGGCATCATATTTTGCTCCATAAGCGAGGCCGTAAAAGATTATCCCGATTTGGTGAGAACCTATTTGGGTTCGGTAGTCCCCTATGCCGACAATTTTTTTGCAGCTTTGAACAGTGCGGTTTTTTCCGACGGTTCGTTTGTGTATATCCCGAAAGGTGTTCGTTGCCCGATGGAACTTTCGACCTATTTTCGTATCAATGCCGCCCAAACGGGACAATTTGAACGTACACTCATTGTCTGCGACGACGATGCCTATGTGTCGTATCTTGAGGGCTGCACGGCTCCTATGCGTGACGAAAACCAACTGCATGCCGCAATTGTGGAGATTGTGGTAATGAACAATGCCGAAGTAAAGTATTCTACTGTTCAAAATTGGTATCCGGGTGATAAAGACGGTAAGGGCGGTATTTACAATTTTGTAACGAAACGTGCTATTTGCAAGGGAATTAACTCGAAAATATCGTGGACACAAGTCGAAACGGGTTCTGCTATTACATGGAAATATCCAAGTTGTGTATTGAAAGGCGAAAACAGCGTCGGAGAGTTTTATTCGGTGGCGGTTACCAACAATTATCAACAAGCAGATACGGGAACGAAGATGATACATTTAGGGCGAAATTCGCGGAGTCGCATCGTGTCGAAAGGAATTTCGGCAGGGCGAAGCCAAAACTCGTATCGAGGATTGGTGAAAGTGGTAAAAAATGCCGATGGAGTTCGTAATTTTTCACAATGCGACAGTTTGTTGTTGGGAGATAAATGCGGAGCACATACATTCCCGTTTATGGACATTCAAAACGATACGGCAATAGTTGAGCACGAAGCCACTACGAGTAAGATTAGCGAAGACCAACTTTTTTATTGTAACCAGCGAGGCATTGCTACAGAAGATGCTATCGGGCTGATAGTGAACGGATATGCCTAAGAGGTGTTAAACAAATTGCCGATGGAGTTTGCTGTTGAAGCACAAAAGTTGTTGCAGATTTCGTTGGAGAACAGTGTCGGATAAGAAAATGATGGACTTGTTCGACATAAACAATCTTGTTTTCACAGCTTGGGGATATGGCGTTTGCTGGTTGGAACTGCTTGGGGTTGTTACCGGATTCATAGCCATCTATTTGGCAGGGCGGGGCAAGGTGCTTAATTTTTGGGTGGGATTGTTGAATTGCCTCATCTATTTTGACTTTTTTTTGCAGTCTCGTCTTTATTCGATGATGCTGTTGCAGTTGGTCTTTTTCGTGATAAATATTTACGGTATTGTACAATGGACAAGGCCAAGGGTTCAAAACAATTCGGTGGAAAAAATTAAAATCACAAGACTTGTGCCTGTACGCTTTTGGTTAGGAGTGTTGTTTACCATGTGTTTGGGCGTGCTTTGGGGAGTCGGAGTTGTTTGGTTGGCACAACAAATGCCGCAATATGTGCAAAAGCCTGTTTATCCGTTGCTTGATGCAATATTGCTGATGGGCAATGTGTTCGGACAGTTGCTTTTGGCAATGAAAAAGATTGAAAATTGGTGGATTTGGATAGTTGTCGATATGGTTAGCATTGTGCTATGGTTGGTTTTGGGAATGTATCTGACCGCGATCCTCTATTTACTATATTTGCTTATTGCCATTGATGCATTTCTGAAATGGAATAGACAAATGAATATTGATAACAATAAAATATAAATATAACATGCTTGAAATTAAAGATTTACATGCCGAAATAAATGGCAAGGAAATTTTGAAAGGGGTTAATCTGACTATAAACAAAGGAGAGGTCCATGCTTTGATGGGACCTAACGGCGCGGGGAAATCGACCCTCTCGTCGGTGCTGACAGGGCATCCTGCTTACAAGGTAACGCAAGGAACAATCATTTTCAACGGAAAGGATTTGTTGCAACTGACTCCCGAAGAACGTGCCTGCGAAGGTATTTTTTTAAGTTTTCAATATCCTGTCGAAATACCCGGAGTCAGTATGGTTAATTTTATGCGGACGGCAATCAACGAACAGCGAAAATATCGTGGAGAAACCCCGTTGTCGGCTTCCGACTTTTTGCGTTTGATGCGGGAGAAAAAGGATTTTGTGGAAATGGACAACAAATTGACCAATCGCTCTGTGAACGAGGGATTTTCAGGCGGTGAGAAAAAACGCAACGAGATATTTCAAATGGCAATGTTGGAACCTAAACTTTCGATATTGGACGAAACGGATTCGGGGTTGGATATTGATGCGTTGCGAATAGTGGCTTCCGGTGTCAATAAGCTGAAAACGAAAGAGAATGCAAGCATTGTAATAACCCATTATCAGCGGTTGCTCGACTATATTGTACCCGATTTTGTGCATATTCTTTTCGACGGAAAAATTGTTAAAACGGGAACAAAGGAGTTGGCATTGGAGTTGGAAGAAAAAGGTTACGATTGGATAAAAAAAGATTTGGCGGCAGAATGAAAAACAATCAATTCATATCTTTTTTTGAAGAATACGGCTCTTTGATTGAGGAGAATTCACCTGCGCTTTTGAATGCTTCTCGTAAAAAAGCTTTTCAGGAGTTTCTCCGATTGGGATTTTCGTCGTCGGATGCCGACTTTTATCGTTTTATGGATTTGCCAACGTTGTTTGCTACTGATTATGGCATCAATGTTCGCGGTTTGGTTCCTACGTTTAATCCTTATCGGAATTTCCGTTGCGATGTGCCGGGCATTACATCGTTGTTGTATTATGTTGTAAACGATACGTTTGTTGCTGCGTTGCAATCGAATTTGCCCGATGGAGTGATTGTTTGTGGGCTGAAATATGCGGCAGTACATTATCCCGAGCTGTTGCGACAATACTATGGCACTTCGGTAGATGTGCAATACGATGGCATTTCGGCATTGAATATGATGTTTGCACAAGACGGCTTTTTTATGTATGTTCCTGAAGGTGTCGTTTTGGAGAAACCGATTCAGTTGGTAAATATTCTTGCTGCGAACCGACCATTACTCGCCAATAGCCACAATGTGATTATTATCGGAAAAGGAGCGAAAGCCAAATTGGTTGTTTGCGATCATACGATGGATAAAAATGTTGATGTTTTTGCCAATAGAATCACCGAGGTTTTTGTCGATGACGGTGCCGAATACGACCATTACAAGGTAGAAAGTACGACTGAAACCACTAAAAATTTCTGCATGTTGGTCGTAAATCAAAAAGAAAACTCGAATGTGCTTACCAACGTGATTAGTTTGCATAACGGAGTTTCACGAAACAACATTAAAGTGAACCTGAATGGTCGTGGGGCAAACATAACGCTTTGCGGAATGTTCATCGGCGGCAAAAATCAGCATTCCGATAATGCGACATCTATTTTGCATCATGTGCCTGCATGCAATAGCAGGGAGTTGTTTAAGTATATTTTAGACGAAAACGCAAAAGGAAACTTTCTTGGTCGGATACAGGTGGCCGAAGGGGCTTCGAAAACAGAGGCTTTTCAAATCAATCGTAATATTTGCCTGACAAAAGAGGCGCGTATGTACACCAAACCACAGTTGGAAATTTATAACGACGATGTGAAATGCAGCCATGGAGCTACCATAGGGCAGCTCGACGACAATGCCATGTTTTATATGCGGCAGCGAGGTATCTCTGAAAAGGAGGCTCGTTTGTTGTTGATGTCGGCATTTGCTGCCGATGTATTGGACAATATCCGCATTGCAAGTTTAAAGGACAGAATCCGAATGCTGATAGACAAACGTCTGCGTGGCAATGGCTCTCATTGCGATGGTTGTGTCATTTGCAAGTGAAAAAATGTAAACTATAAAAAAGAGTCATCTGCAAAGACGGCTCTTTTTTTTACCTGTTTTGTTAAAACGAATCAAGTTATTTTACAAAAACACCTCGCCAAGAAGCCTCCAGCTGTCCGAATGGATATCGTCGCTGTAATTGTCGGTGCAAATGCAAAGTTCCTCGCTTGATTTATCAAAGCGGACGATACCGCCTTTTAAGCCGTGTTTTTCAAGATACGTTTTCAAAACCTCAAACTTTTTCGCCGTAAAAATGTCTATATCTTCGCTGTTGCCGGTTTTGTCGAATCCGCCTTTTGTTTCCACTATCCACGTTTCGCCGCGCATTGACACAATATAGTCGGGGTAGAACAATTTTTGACGGTTGCTGTTGTCAGCATAAGAAGCTGTTTAAATTTTTCTAAAATATTTTGTTAAGCATCAGAAAACAGAAGGCTAATTGAATCATGGTCACTGCAGTTTCTGCACGAAACTCATAGTCGATAGTCAACCTTCTAAAGTTTTCCAACCAAGCGAAGGATCTTTCTACAATCCATCGTTTGGGCATCACTTGGAATTTCGAGTGGCACTCGTCAGGACGGAGCACCACCTCCAACTCGCACCCCAGAGTGGCTTTTAGCGTGTCGGACAACCTTGGGAAGCATCCTCCATTGGCAACCCGTTTTTATGAGGTAACTGATTGCGTTTACTATGCTTCTGAGAGAATATTTGCGCTTTCGCACTTGCACATCTAAAAAATTTTTCCATAACTTTGCCACTGATTATCGGTGAGATCTGTTGAATAATGATTCATTTCTTTATTGTTTGACGCCCTTAAAGTTATGAAAAAAATTATTCACTTATCAAGCTGACAATCAATATTTTAAGTATAATTTTGAGAGTTTTTTCAACCTCTCAAATTAGTTTTTAATTAAATTTAAACAGTTTCTAAAGCAATGGCACTGCAATTGTTCATCATCTTTGCAATGTTGGCATTCGGCGAACTGGTGGTGTGGCTGACAGGTGTCCCCATACCTTCGTCTATCATCGGAATGCTCACTCTTACATTATTGCTCAAACTCGGAGTTATCAAACTTCGTTGGGTGAAGGCGACAAGCAATTTTCTTACCGGCAACCTCGCATTTTTTTTCATTCCGCCTGGTGTGTCACTTATGCTTTATTACGGACTGATCAAAAGTCAATGGATTCCGATAACAGTCTCTATCATCGTCAGCACAATATTGGTGATGGCATCAACTGTATGGACATATAAACTCATCAGAAAGAGCAATGGAAATCATAGAAAATAAATACTTCCTTCTTGCATTGACATTTGGTGTATATGCAGTGTCGAAATACATCCAGAAACGAACAAACCTCGTATTGCTTAACCCAATTTTGCTGAGCATTGCAGCCATAATCATCTTCTTGGAAATCACTGGAATAGACTATGGCAAATATAAAGAGGCTGGATCCATGATCGAGCTATGGCTTTCTCCATGCGTGGTGGCATTGGGAGTGCCACTCTACCAACAGTTGGATGACATCAAAAAACAGATTCTTCCTATTCTTGTTTCGCAAATAGTAGGATGTTTAGTCGGGATATTCAGCGTCGTCTACATAGCCAAATGGCTTGGAGCCACAGACGAGGTTGCGCTCTCGCTTGCTCCTAAATCAGTAACGACGCCAATCGCTATGCAAGTGTCTGAGTTGACGGGAGGAATCCCCGCACTTACAGTGTCATCAGTGGTATTCACCGGCATCTTCGGCGCAATCTTTGGTTTGAGTGTCCTACGTCTGACAAAAGCCAAAAGTTCCATCGGTGAAAGTCTGAGCATGGGTACCGCATCACATGCTGTCGGCACATCACGTGCGATGGAAATCAGTCCGCGCTTCGGAGCGTACGCCGGGTTAGGATTATCGCTCAATGGCATTCTGACAGCCATTGTCGCCCCAACAATTTTGGAATGGATAATGTAAATTACTATAGATGAATTGTCCAAATACAATCTGAATAGGTGCCAAAAAGCAGAAAATAACGAAAAACCTTCATAAAAAGAGAAAAAAACTATAGTTTTGTAAGATACAAAGACTTTTTTCAAAGAGATTATAAGAAGCTGTTTAAATTTTTCTAAAATATTTTGTTAAGCATCAGAAAACAGAA
>SAMEA3663036__coassemble_222_pt1 | contig 28213 bp, 28 predicted proteins | sample SAMEA3663036__metabat2_low_PE_036 | metagenome-assembled genome bin SAMEA3663036 (sample SAMEA3663036) | pig gut metagenome | biome: pig gut; feature: pig-associated habitat; material: faeces | place: France | collected 2012 | reverse complement strand
AATAAAAAGAGGTTGAATAATATTCAACCTCTTCGTTTTCCCCAAAAGGACTCCTTTTTATTCTTCATTTAATGTAACACGTTTGAATAAAACAGGGGTTACTTTATTGGCTTTTGCATATTGTCCAACCGTTTGTTTGTTATCCATGATAAATTCTTGTTCCAACAAAGTTGATTCTTGATAGAATTTATTCAAGCGTCCTTGAGCAATTTTCTCAAGAATCGCTTCCGGTTTACCCTCTTGACGTGCCTTCTCCCGACCGATTTCCAACTCTTTTTCCACGACATCGGCAGGGACAGAATTTCTATCCAATGCAATCGGATTCATTGCTGCTACCTGCATTGCTATTTCGTGAGCCACATGTGTATTCACATCTGCTTCGGCAAAAGCAAGTATCGTAGCAAGTTTGTTACCCGGATGAACATAGAAAGCAACACTTTCTCCTTTTACAAACTCATAAAAACCGAGTTCCATTTTTTCTCCTGTAACACCACTTTTGTCGGTTATCAAGTCTTTTATGGAGCGACCATCTACCGAAATGGTCAACAAATCGTCAATTGATTTAGGTTGTGAAGCCATTGCATTGTCAAGAATTTGTTGGGTCAATGCTATAAAATCAGCATTTTTAGCAACAAAATCAGTTTCACATTTTAAAGCGACTATTGCTGCAAAATCTTTATTTGCTGCTGCCAAAACACATCCTTCCGAAGCCTCACGGTCGCTACGTTTTGCTGCAATCGCCTGCCCTCTTTTTCTAATCAATTCAATTGCTTTCTCTATATCGCCATTCGATTCAGTTAAAGCATTTTTGCAGTCCATCATACCTGCACCTGTCATTGTGCGGAGTTTCTGTATTTCCGCCATAGTTACTGCCATAATTTCTGTATTTTATAAGGTTTTACAAAAAAGATGTTACAACACACCTATAACACATGCTGTAACATCTTTTATTTTTATTATTCTTCTGTTTGTTCTGCTACTTCAGAAGCAACTTCCTCACTCTTTTGAGCACGAGTTTTTCTTACTTTCTTTTCAACAGCAACAGGAGCTTCAGCTTCCTCACTTTCTTGTTTTTCAAGTTTTCTCTCTTGAGCACCTTCTGCCATTGCTGCAACTATTGCATTCATAATCACTTCAACCGACTTGGTAGCATCATCGTTTGCAGGAATAACAAAATCGATATTTGAAGGGTCCGAATTGGTATCAACAATACCAAACACGGGTATTCCCAAACGATTTGCTTCGCGTACGGCAATATTTTCTTTCATAACATCAACTACGAAAAGTGCAGCCGGAAGACGATTCAAATCTGCAATAGAGCCAAGGTTTTTCTCTAATTTTGCACGTTGACGAGTAATTTGCAACTTCTCACGTTTCGACAAGTTATCGAATGTTCCGTCGGTTGTCATTTTGTCAATAGCAGCCATTTTTTTAACAGCTTTTCTGATTGTAGGGAAGTTTGTCAACATACCACCTGCCCATCGTTCTGAAATATAAGGCATACCTACCGAAGAAGCCTTATCGGCAACCACCTGTTTAATTTGTTTTTTTGTTGCAACAAAAAGGATTTTTCTTCCCGATTTCACAATCTGCTTTGCAGCTTCGGCAGCCTCGTCCAACTTTGCAACTGTTTTGTGAAGATCAAAGATATGAATTCCGTTACGCTCCATAAAAATATAAGGAGCCATCGCAGGATTCCATTTGCGTTTTAAGTGACCGAAATGCGCTCCGGCCTCTAATAATTCTTGAAAATTTACTCTTGACATTTTTTTTAAAATTTAAAATTGTTTACTTTCTTTTTTACTTTGTTAAGCAATCATCAAGTAGTTATCCACCAACAGATAAGTCTAAATGATTTAGATACTAAACAGAAATAAAAGTTGCTCCTGCAATTTGAGGAAACAACCTTTATTATCATAATATTAACGTTTCGAGAATTGGAATCTCTTACGTGCTTTCGGACGACCCGGTTTCTTACGTTCAACCTCACGAGCATCGCGAGTCAAGAAACCTGCTTTTTTCAATGCCGATTTATCATTAGGATCTATTTTGACCAAAGCACGAGCTATTGCCAAACGCAAAGCCTCTGCCTGACCTTTAAAACCACCACCTTGCAAGTTAACTTTAATATCATATTGTTCTGCAACATTCAAAGTATTCAATGGTTGTTTCACAATATATTGAAGTATACCCGATGGAAAATAAACTGCAAGTTCACGTTTATTGATGGTGATATTACCAGCTCCTTTACTTACGAAAACACGTGCAATCGCCGATTTTCTTCTTCCTATAGCATTTGTAATTTCCATATCAATTATTTAAGTAAGTTTAAATCTATTTGTTTGGGTTGTTGAGCTTCGTGTGGATGTTCTGTTCCTGCATAAACATACAAATTACCTAACAACTTGCTTCCAAGTTTATTCTTCGGCAACATTCCTTTCACAACTCTTTTTATCAGTTTTTCTGGACTTTGAGCCATCAATTTTGCAGGAGTAGTTTCTCTTTGACCTCCTGCATAACCCGTATATGTATAATAAATACGATCTGTCCATTTGTTACCTGTCAATTTTACTTTATCGGCATTGATAACGATAACATTATCGCCACAATCGACATGAGGAGTATAACTTGGTTTGTATTTGCCTCTCAAAAGTTTTGCCACTTTCGAACTCATACGCCCAAGCACCATGTCTGTAGCGTCAACAACAACCCACTCTTTTTTTGCAGTGGCCTTGTTTGCGGAAATAGTTTTATAACTTAAAGTATCCACGTTGTTCTTTTTTTTAATTGTTTCTTTAAAATTCTTTATCAACAGAACTACTATTAAACGGGCTAATTCATCTAAAAGTAGCAATCTACTGATTCAGAACGTTCTAAATCCCTTGGATAATATTCGGACTGCAAAATTAGATATTTTTATTCGAACTCCCAAAAGAATAACATCTTTTTTATTTCACTTTTTACCATTACCAGACAAAACAATCACAATTTCCCCTTTTGGAGGTGTTTGTTCAAAAAACGTTATCAAATATGCCAACGTTCCGCGAACGGTTTGTTCATGGAGTTTTGAAATCTCTCGTGAAACAGAAGCCAAACGTTCCTCTCCAAATATTTCAGCAAACTGTGTCAATGTTTTTACCAAACGAAACGGCGATTCGTAAAAAATCATTGTACGTTCTTCTTCTCTTAACGCATTTATTCTTGTTTGACGACCTTTTTTCTGGGGCAAAAATCCCTCAAAACAGAATCTATCACAGGGAAATCCAGAATCAATCAAAGCCGGAACAAATGCTGTCGCTCCGGGGAGGCACTCCACCTCAATACCGGCATTGATACAAGTACGCACCAACAAAAAACCAGGATCGGATATTCCGGGAGTTCCCGCATCAGAAACGAGAGCTACTTCTTCACCCGAAGCGATTCGCTCAGCAAGAACTTCCACCGTCTTGTGTTCATTAAATTTATGATGAGAGAGCATTGACGTTTTTATATCGAAATGTTTAAACAAGAAGCCGGTTGTTCGCGTATCTTCTGCTAACACCAAATCAACTTCTTTGAGAAGACGCAAAGCCCTGAGTGTTATATCTTCCAGGTTCCCGACAGGAGTCGGTATCAAATACAATTTTGCCACTCTTTTAGAACTTTCTATTCAACAATGCATAAAAATCTTTTACACTCTCATTATCCTTATCCCATCGAAAATTTTTCTGCAAATAAATGTGTGCTTCGTCAAGTGATTTCATTGCATTCAAATCGTGAAACACCTGCATCATTTCTTCTCCGTTATTTGAAAACAACTCCCGCTGGAAACGAAATCTGTCGCCAAGGCTTATTGATTGTATCAAGTCCGTTACCTTGTTTTTATCCATTACACTGTCGGCTACCGAAACTTCGCGTTGTTGAATCTCGTTCAACGAGGGCTGCACATCAACCATATCCGCAACGGTTGCAACCAAATTTTTCTCCTGCTCTTCGTTGTATTCCGACACTACCTCATTATTTTCGGGGACAGAATATTCTTTCTCCGCCACTTCGCAAGATTGTTCATCGTCCGACACAGAAATTTCCAAAGTCGAATCCTCTTGTTTGGAGCGGGAATAACGGTCTATCAACAGGCTGTCTTCAGAAAGTTTTCCCTCATTCTCTCTATTTTGTTGAGACAATGCCGATGACAATTCTTTCAACGAAGCCACAATATTTTCAGCTTTAGAAAGAGCCAAGCGCGAAATGGCAGTCGGCACATGCTCCCATTCGGCAACGCCATCAAGCATTACATTCAATTCCGACAAATCTTTTTGCATCAGTGCGATTAACAATTCCTTATTCATTTCCTATTCTTTTATTTACGTTTCTAACAATGCTTTTATTACTTTTGCAAAAGTAGTTAAAAATACGTTTTTGGCAACAGATTTAACACACTAAACCACTTTAACACAATGAATTTCTTTGAATCAAACGTACATTCCGACGAGCGGAGAGGAAGTATTGAGGTAATATGCGGTTCGATGTTTTCAGGTAAAACTGAAGAGTTGATAAGACGACTAAAACGTGCTAAAATTGCAAAACAGCGCGTTGAGATTTTCAAACCCGCCATCGACACTCGTTATTCAGACACGGAAGTCGTATCGCACGATGCCAATAGTATAGCCTCTACACCTGTCAGTTCTTCGCAAAATATATTGCTGCTGACGGGCGATGTTGATGTAATCGGTATTGACGAAGCACAATTTTTCGACGAAGGTATTATTGATGTATGTAATACACTTGCAAACCAAGGATTCAGAGTAATAGTGGCAGGGTTGGATATGGATTTCAAAGGCGTTCCTTTCGGGCCGATGCCTGCTCTGATGGCGATTGCCGACGACGTGCAAAAGGTGCATGCCATTTGTGTGCAATGCGGTGCACCTGCCTACGTTTCACATCGATTGGTGGCAGGCGAAAAGCAGGTTTTATTAGGAGAGAAAAACGAATACGAACCTATCTGCCGACATTGTTTCAGTAAAATACGCTAATTATCCAAAGCGCTCTCTGACGACTGACTCTATCAAACTCACAACACCATCTTCGCCAAGCAGGGAGACATTCAAACAAAGGTCATAACTTGAGGCTTTGCCCCACGTCTTGCTTGAATAAAAATTATAATACTCGGCACGATGCTTGTCTTTCATTTCTATCAACGCACGTGCCTTCTCTTCCGACACATTCATCCGTTGAGCCACCCGTACTATACGATCTGTCATCGGAGCATGCAAAAACACACTCAAGCAAAAAGGCTCGTTACGCAAAATATAATCGGAGCACCGGCCTACTATCACACACGAATTGCGATGTGCCAAACGTCGAATCACCTCTGACTGCATCTTAAAAATGGAATCATTCGACATATAATTATCCGCACATACGGCACTTGTAAAGGTTTCGTTCAGCCACTGCATTACACCCGCAAAAGAGGGGTGTTTTTCATCGGCACGTTCGAATATCTCTTGTGCGAAACCCGATTCTTTAGCAGCCAAAACCATCAACTCTTTGTCATAATAGGCAATACCAAGTCTATCGGCAAGTTTTTTACCGACGGCTCGACCTCCGCTACCAAATTCACGTCCGATACTGATAATTACATGTTTGGAGTCCATACGCTATTTTGAATTAAACATTTTATCTCTAAATAACACCACGGCTGCCAATGCCGACGACAACACATCAGAAATCGGCAAACTGAGCCAAACACCTATTACACCGAAAAATGTGGCAATATTACCAAAAGCGGGACCAAAAACAAAAGTTGTCTTGTCGAGGAGAGGAATACCGCTTTCGATGCGTGTCCTATGGATTGAAAGAAATTTGATACCACCATCTGAAAACCTACCACAGGAGCCATTGCAAAAACGATACGCAACCCCTTCTCCGAAATGCTTAAAAGTTCGGCATCGGTAGTAAACATTCTTGCCACAAGTTCGGGAAACAACTCCACGATAAGGAATCCCGTAGTCATCACCAGCGAAGCATAAAGTATGGTTTGCTTTAAAACAGATTTCACTCTATCCATTTTCAAGGCTCCATAGTTGTAACCTGCTATCGGTTGCATTCCTTGATTGAAACCCAACACCAGCATTCCGAATAACATCATTATCCGATTAACTATGCCATAAGCACCTACTGCCAAATCACTGCCGTATTTGAGCAACGATTGATTGATGACAACAACAACCAAACACGAACACGCATTCAATACAAAAGGTGCCATTCCAATAGAAAAAATACTTACGGCCACTCGGCGACGCAAAGTAAATATATCACGCTTGAAATGCAACTCTTGTCGAGGATTCAGAAAATGCACCAATGTATAAATCAATGCCGCAAGTTGAGCCACAACCGTTGCAAGAGCAGCACCACGGATTCCCCAATCAAACACAAAAATAAACAAGGGGTCAAGCACGCAATTTATAAATACGGTCATCAGTGTTGTCAGCATCGCCTTTCGAGGCGCTCCCGTTGAGCGCATAGCACTATTCAAACCCAAATACAAATGTGTTACGAGATTACCTATCAGCAACACAAACATGTAATCGTAGGCATAAGGAAGCGTTTCGGAACTTGCACCGAAGAACAACAAAATCGGTTCTAAAAAAAGTAATCCGAACAGCATAAACAGCGTACCAAGCAGCAAATTGAGGGAAACAATATTACCTAAAACGCGCTCGGCACTCTCTACATCGTGCTGTCCCATTTTTATAGAAAGCAAGGTGGCACCTCCAGCACCAATCAAAGAGCCAAAAGCAGCCGACAAATTCATCAGGGGAAAAGTGATAGCCAATCCCGATATAGCAAGAGCCCCCACTCCGTGTCCGATAAAAATGCTATCGACAATATTGTAGAGGGACGAAGCCAACATCGCCACTATGGCAGGAAGCGAATACTCCCACAACAATTTTCGAATGCTTGCCGTACCTAAAGCATGAACGTCAGCCATTTTTTACATAATTTCTAACGAAAGGTTCTGTTTTAAATCTTTCAACGAAGCATTATTTTTACACATCAGATTCCACCTATCTTCGGGCGTAAATGCAACATTTTCAGAAATTTCATCAGAAACAACAATATCAAACTCCAGAAAATCGTTGTTTAACTTTTCTGCCATAAATTGTTTAATTGAAGGCAAAATTTCCCGCACATCCTTTTGTTGTCCCGGATTTGCCAGCTGCAATTTGAAATGCGTTTCCGATATACGTTGAGGCACAAAATTCATCAACGTATTTGTTAGCTTTGCATTTTTCTCAACCGAAGTAGCAAAAGCTATCCAACATTTTTGAAATTGTTCATCGCTAAACGAGGTATTCCGCTGCCCATTCTGCAACGGCACTACTTCTTTCGGTTCCGTCGCAGATGGCGTCGTTTGTTTCGTATTGGCAGCAGATGGTCCCGATATTGAGACTGTTCCCGTAGCAAAAGGTTGAGCGACTATCGGCTGTTTTTTTGTTGCTTCATTGACCGACTCCACTTGACGTGTTGCCGATGAAGGACGTTGCTCACCGACGGCGTTTTTCCCAACTACGGCTCCGACAGGAGCGAGTTCAACGTTTTTTTTTTCGTCTATCGGTTTTTCTTGTTTGGTCAGTTGGCAAAGGCGCATCAAAAGAATCTCCACAAGCAAACGCTTATTTTTACTTTGCTTGAAATTCAAATCGCATTCGTTCACCAAAAGCAATCCTTGATAAAGGAATCTCACTTGTGCCAACTTCGATTGCTCAACATAGCGTTTTTGCACTTCCGAAGATACTTCCATCAGACGTACCGTACAATCGTCGGTTGCCGTGAGCAAATTACGGAAATGCATAGCCAATCCTTGTACAAAATTCTGTGCGTCAAATCCTTTATTCAGTATTTCGTCAAACACAAGTAACGAGTTTGCCACATCATTTTTCAAAAACAACGTTATCAACTTGAAATAATATTCATAGTCGAGTACATTTAAGTTATTGACAACGGCTTGATAGGTAATTGTCGTACCGCAAAAACTTACCACTTGGTCGAATATCGATAAGGCATCGCGCATTCCTCCATCGGCTTTTTGGGCAATCACTCCCAATGCTTCCGCTTCGGCATTGATGCCCTCTTGCTGTGCCACATACTGCAAATGTTCCACCATATCGGGCACAGTAATACGATTAAAATCGTAAATCTGACAACGCGAGAGAATAGTCGGAATTACACGATGTTTCTCCGTTGTTGCCAATATAAAAATGGCATGAGCGGGCGGCTCTTCCAACGTCTTCAAAAAAGCATTAAACGCGGCCGACGAAAGCATGTGAACCTCGTCGATAATGTACACGCTGTAACGCCCCACTTGCGGCGGAATACGCACTTTTTCTATCAAACTGCGAATTTCCTCCACCGAGTTGTTCGATGCCGCATCCAATTCATGAATATTAAACGAGCGTTGTTCGTTAAAACCTCGACACGAATCGCATTCGTTGCACGCTTCACCCGACTCGGTAGGATGGAAGCAATTGATTGTTTTGGCAAAAATTCGTGCACAAGTGGTTTTGCCCACTCCCCGCGGACCACAAAACAAATAAGCATGTGCCAAATGGTTTGTAGCAATGGCATTTTTCAAAGTGGTAGTCAACACCGATTGTCCAACAACCGATCGAAACGTTGCAGGGCGATATTTTCGTGCCGAAACAATATAATTTTCCATAAGCATTTGTTTATTAGGCAAAGATACAACAAAATCACTGATTTTTTCCCACATACCAATTTCACAAAAAAGGATTATCTTTGTATGATTTTATTCAGATTGATATGCAAAACGCTCTAAATCATCTTTTTTCGAAAATAAAAAACAAAAAAGTACTTATCAGCCTGATTATTTTATTGGCGTTTTTTGTTTATATGTTGTTTTTTGACACGTTCAATATCATCGACAGAGTGAAGAACACTCAAAAAATACATCAACTCGAAAAAGAGATAGAGTACTACAACAACCTCATCGAAAACGACAAACAGCGTATTCACGAATTGCAATCCGACGACCGCAACCTCGAGAAGTTCGCCCGTGAGCAATTTCTAATGAAAAAAGAGAACGAAGATATTTTTATTATTGACGAAGAATGAAAAAACTTTTAATTACATCTGTATTTTTCATCGGTTACCTTGCTATTATTTTCGGAGCAGTTGCCTGCCTTGCCGAGAAAATGTACGCATTCTATGTTTTTACTTCCGGTGTTGTTTTGTTGTGTATTTACCGCATTTGTACGCTTACGTCGGGCAACTATCGAATAAAAAGACTCAATGCCATGGAAGCGTTCAGCACCGTGCTTTTTGTTATTTCTTGTGTGCTGATGTATATGCAACTCTCGGGTTGGATACTAACGTTACTCATAGCCGTCATCATTGATTTAATCGTAAGTTTCAGATATCCAAACGAAAACAAATAGTTTTTTTAAGTTTTATAAACATTTCTCTTTCATAAAATATACTACATTTGCAAATCTTTAAACGATATGATGTTAGAACAATTTTTGATAATTACTTTTATTGTCGGTGTTGCAGTAATTCTGCTCGGCATTCGTATTTTTTTTACGAAAAAAGGGTTTCCTAACATTCATATCGGAAGCAATAAGGCTATGCGTGATCGAGGTATCGGATGTTATGCTTCGCAGGATAGAGAAGCTCAAAAGAAACAATAATAACTAACAATAATCAATATTATAATGAGAAAAATTACACTATTTTCAACGACATTATTGCTGGCAATACTTTTTGCAGCATGCAACAAAAAACAAACAGTACAAAACGAGGTTTTAGCCGTACCCGAATGTACGACACCCGAGAGCAAACTTCCTATCGCTTTTGTCAATTTAGACACTATTTTGTCCAATTATACCGTAGCAAAAGAGGCTAACGAACAATTGATAAAAAAACAGGAAGATGCTCGTTTGAACATTAACGAAAAAGCTCAAAAATGGCAAGCTGAAGTTGCAGAGTTTAACCGCAAACTTGAGAACAATGCTTTTTTAAGCCGTGAACGTGCAGAGCAGGAAGCTCAACGTTTGCAAAAGAAAGAGAGCGACTTACAAGCGTTGGAGCAAAAACTTACACAAGAATTGATGGACGAAACTCAAAAGATAAATGCCCAATTGCGTGAAGACATCAACAATGCTATCAGAACATTCAATAGCGACGGGCGTTATCATCTGATTCTTACCACAAGTGCTATGCAGGAAAATGTTTTGTTTTCGGTTGACGGATACGATATATCGAACAGCATACTTGAATTGCTAAACAATAAAGAAAAATAATTTTCTCACACTTCATTTGTTTTCAACAAACAGCGTTTCATCAATTGATGAAACGCTGTTTGCCTTTTTAAGATTACAGAAACTCAATCTTATTTAACTTTCAGAGCCTGCTCAATATCTGCTATAATGTCATCAGCATTTTCAAGCCCTACCGAAAAGCGTATCAAATCGGGCTGAACACCGGCTTCGAGCAGTTGTTCATCGGAGAGTTGGCGATGTGTATGACTTGCAGGATGCAATACACAAGTACGAGCATCAGCCACATGCGTTACAATAGCTGCTAATTTCAAATTGTCCATAAATCGTATAGCCACATCGCGACCACCTTTCAACCCAAAGGTTACCACCCCACACGACTGTCCATTCGTAAACTGTTTTTGTGCCAATTCGTAGTAACGACTCGACTTCAATCCACTATAATTGACCCAAGCCACCTGCGGATTTTTTTCGAGATACTCCGCTACACGCAAAGCATTTTCGCAATGCCGAGGCACACGCAAATGTAATGTTTCCAACCCTAGATTCAAAAGAAATGCATTTTGAGGCGATTGTATAGCGCCCAAATCACGCATCAATTGCACCGTAGCCTTTGTAATATAAGCTCCTTTACCAAAGGATTTCGTATATGACAAACCATGATAAGACGGGTCGGGTTGGGTTAACCCATTGAAACGTTCGGCATAAGCTTCCCACTCAAAATTTCCGCTATCGACAATACAACCGCCCACACTCGTAGCATGTCCATCCATGTATTTCGTAGTGGAATGCGTTACAATATCGGCACCAAAATCTATCGGACGACAATTGATTGGTGTTGGGAACGTATTATCTACAATCAACGGAACTCCGTGAGCATGTGCCACTCGAGCAAACTTTTCGATGTCGAGCACACTCAACACCGGATTGGCAATAACCTCGCCAAAAAGGGCTTTCGTATTCGGGCGAAACGCTTTTGCGATTTCATCTTCCGAAGCATCGGCATCAACAAAAGTAACATCAATGCCAAGTTTTTTAAACGTCACGGCAAACAAGTTGTATGTACCTCCATAAATAGAAGCAGCACTCACAAAATGATCGCCTGCTTCACAAATATTAAAAATCGCATAAAACGAAGCTGCCTGCCCCGACGAAGTAAGCATACCCGCAACACCTCCCTCCAACTCTGTGATTTTTGCTGCTACAGCATCGTTAGTAGGATTTTGCAAGCGGGTATAAAAATAGCCCGAAGCCTTTAAATCGAACAAATCAGCCATCTGTTCACTCGTATCGTACTTAAATGTAGTACTTTGATAAATGGGTAAAACACGAGGTTCTCCTTTTTTAGGCTGCCAACCGCTTTGCACGCAAATAGTTTCTTTATTTTTCATATTTATTGTTATATTGAATTTGAGTACAAAAATAGATATATTATCACGAATCATCGCCCAGATGATTTATTTTATATAAAATTAGCATTTTCAATACTTATTGGCACGCATTTTGCATATTTTAGGATAGCTTTATTTTAATATGAAAATTGTTTTGGTTAAAAAGTTTTTTGAAACAAGCCGGCTGTGAAGTTAGCTTGTTTTTTTATTTTTGCACAAAACAAAAAGAGATGGAAAACATACTAACCAATCATCGTTCGATACGAAAATACACAAGCGAAAGGATAGCCTCTTCGCTAATAGAAGAACTCATAAAAGCCGCCACTTGTGCCTCTACAACGGGTAATATGCAATTGTACAGCATCATAGCTACCGAAGAGGAGAAAACAAAAAAGCAACTTGCGCCTTGTCATTTCAATCAACCGATGATAACGGAAGCCCCACTTGTACTCACCTTTTGTGCCGACTACAACCGTTTTTGCAAATGGTGTGAGCAACGCAATGCCACTCCGGGCTACGATAATTTTCATTCGTTTCTGACCGCGACAATCGACACGCTGCTTGTCGCCCAAAATTTTTGTATTGCAGCCGAAAGCAGAGGTTTAGGCATTTGCTATTTAGGCACAACCACCTACAATGCCGAACAAATTATAGATATACTCGAATTACCCAAATTCGTCGTTCCTATTACAACCATAACGGTAGGATACCCCGAAATAATACCTCCCAAATCAGATCGTTTACCTGTTGATGCCATTCTTCACCATGAGGTTTATCACGATTACAATAAAGCCGATATTGACAAATACTATGCTTACAAGGAATCGTTAGAAGAAAACAAAAAGTTCGTTTCAGAAAACAGAAAAGAATCTCTTGCTCAAATATTTACAGACATTCGATACACAAAAAAAGATAACGAAGCTATTACCGAAATGTTACTCAAAACACTCCAAAAGCAAGGATTTAAATTCGGGTTCTAACAGAATTTTTACGTTTTTAGAACGCTTCGGAAGCCGTAAAATAGAAATTCCAATTATCCTTAAAATTTCGCCAATTACCATAATTGGTACGCGCCACATCAAAACGGAGATTTACCTTTGCTTTGTTGAAACGCAGCCGCAATCCAACTCCATAAGCGCATTTAGGCGTAACAAAATGCCAATCACTCCAATTATAAACATCGCCAATGCTGCCAAAAACAGCGGCTTTCAGTCGCCAATAGATAGGCATCCGGAACTCAGCTTGCAAAGCCAATGCCACATCATCGCGCCAATATCCACGCCTGAACCCTCGCATCAAATCACAACCTCCAAATGTAGGTAACAGCTGAAAAGGAGTCGATTTTCCACCCCAAAGCATATCGGCTGAAGCCTGCCACGCAAAAATAAATTCCCCACGAATCGGAACAAAATGACGAAATTCGGCAGTCAATCTACCCATCCGCGCCACACTACCGAGATAGGGTTCCGAATAATTCAGCAAGGCCTTGAAAAACATTCCTTGTCGAGGATAAAACAGATTGTCGCGCGAATCGTAACTCACTACTGCGCCTATACTCCAAGCAAAATAGGGAGAAATTCCCGCCACATCTAACGAGTCAACCATAGGAGTTTGTCTCATTTTTTCGTACCGCACCGACAATGCCGCACCGACGCTCCAATGTTTACTAAAAAAGTATTGCGGTTGAATATTCATCGAAAAGACATCTGAAAAATAAGGAACTGCCTTCTCGGTGTCCAAGATACGATTACCTATGCCATAAAAAATATCCGTTTTGTGTTTATACGACATGTTTGCATAAAGATACCATCGGCCAAAATAGATTTTCGGATAAATATCTACCGAGAAATGGTTTAACAATGAATAACTAAATCCATACGAAAGACTACTCACTTTTCGAATATCGGTAAATGCAAAATAGTTTGCTCCTGCCACTCCAAACGCCCAATTCGCCTCCGGCGAATATTCCACGGTTGGAACAACATAAAACGTATGTTTCTGCCTTGGAAGCGTATCCAAAGTTGCAGCTGATTTGTCTTTGGCAAATGCAGTCAAAGACAAGCAAAGTAACAGAAAAACAAGTGATTCTTTCAACCTAAAAAAAATAAAAACCTCCCCTTCATCAACGGATTAAAGGAAAGGTCTGCGCTTATTGTTACAAATAAAAATTATACCGTCATTATTTCCTTTTCTTTTTCGACCAACATGGCTTCTATTTTGGAAATAAATCTATCGTGTAATTTTTGCACTTCGTTTTCACCATCTTTTTCCAAATCCTCCGGCATACCGTTTTTCAATTCTTTTTTCAAAGAATCAATAGCATCTCGACGTGCCGTACGCACACCGATTTTTGCCTCTTCGCCTGCTTGATTTGCATTTTTCACCAATGCTCGGCGACGTTCTTCCGTTACAGGCGGCATACACAAACGTATTGATTCCCCATTATTTGCCGGCGTAATTCCCACCGAAGAATCCAAAATTGCTTTTTCTATCACGCTCAACATGGATTTTTCCCAAGGTTGAATTAGAATCGTTTTTGCATCAGGAGTAGTTACCGTAGCCACACTCGACAGCGGAGACATTGTTCCATAATAATCGACCCGAACACCATCTAAAATTCGAACATTTGCTTTTCCGGCACGAATATGTGCCAAGGCTTCGTCCAAAAAATGAATGGAGTTGGTCATACTCTCCTCCGCCATATCCAAATACAATTTTACAGTTTCATCCATATTTTCTATTTTTTTGATTCTACAAATGTATAAATTTCATCAATTATGCACCAATGTTCCAATAGCTTCTCCATTTAACACCCGACGTAAATTCCCCACCGTATCCATATCGAACACAATAATCGGAAGATTATTCTCTTTGCACATAGTTGTAGCTGTCAGGTCCATCACTTTCAAACCTTTATTATAGATTTCATCAAAAGTAATTTCGGCAAATTTCGTAGCCGAAGCATCTTTTTCTGGGTCTGCAGTATAAATCCCATCAACACGGGTTCCTTTCAGCATAACGTCAGCTTCAATCTCAATAGCACGCAACGAAGCTCCTGTATCTGTTGTAAAAAACGGATTGCCTGTCCCTGCCGAAAATATCACCACATAGCCATTCTCCAAAAGTTCCACAGCCTTATCACGACTAAAAAATTCTCCTACCGGTTCCATCCGAACTGCAGTCAGCACACGGTTTTTTATTCCAACGCTACTCAATGCGGAACTTAAAGCCAAACTATTGATAACCGTTGCCAACATACCCATTTGGTCGCCTTTAATTCTATCGAAACCTTTATTTGCACCGCTCAATCCACGAAATATATTTCCTCCACCAATTACAATACCGATTTGAACACCTGCCTTTGCCATTTCGGCTATTTGCATTGCATAGTCGGATAAGCGTTGTTCGTCTATTCCGTATTTTTTCTCCCCCATCAGCGATTCTCCGCTGAGTTTCAGTAAAATTCTTTTATACATATCTTTTAAACTTTTTTTGCCCAAGTATCTTTCAACGAAACAGTACGATTGAACACCAAGTGGTCAGGAGTAGAATCCTGATCGACAGTAAAATAGCCCACTTTCAGAAATTGAAAATGCGCTAAAGGTTTTGCATCTTTCAACCATGCCTCAACTTTGCAATCGTTAAGCACTTTTAAAGAATCCGGATTTAACAAAGTTCGGAAATCTTCTTCGCTCGAAGAGGGGTCTTCTACCGAAAATAGGCGATCATAAAGTCTGACTTCAGCATTAACTGCACTATCTACTTCCACCCAATTTATCGTACTCTTCACTTTTCGATTGCCACCTTCGGTTCCGCTTTTGGTATTTACATCGTATGTGCAATAAACTTCAACTATATTTCCATATTCATCTTTCTTGCAACCCGTAGCTTGTACAATATAAGCACTCTTTAAACGCACTTCGCGTCCCATTGGCGACAAACGGAAGAAATCCTTTGGTGCATTTTCCATAAAATCGGCACGTTCGATATACAATTCTCTTCCAAAAATCATTTCTCGTGTGCCGAGTTCTTCATTTTCAGGGTTATTTTCAGAAACCAAAATCTCTTTTTTACCTTCTTCGTAATTAGTAATAATCAATTTAATAGGATCAAGAATAGCACACACGCGAGCAGCTTTTGGTTTCAAATCTTCACGAATAGAATGCTCCAAAAGCGACACATCAATAGTTCCCTCTACCTTCGTATAACCTATTTTGTCGATGAAACTGCGAATAGATTCAGGAGTATAGCCTCTACGACGAAGTCCGCAAATGGTCGGCATACGAGGGTCGTCCCATCCTGCAACCAAACCTTCTTGCACCAATTGCAACATTTTTCGCTTGCTCATTACCGTATAATTCAAGTTCAAGCGATTAAATTCTCTCTGCTTCGGACGATAATCCGCACCTGCAAACTGATCCAAATACCAATCGTAAAGAGGTCTATGCACCTCAAACTCAAGCGTACAAATAGAATGCGTAACTCCCTCAAAATAATCACTTTGACCATGTGCAAAATCATACATCGGATATACTTTCCATTGCGTACCCGTACGATGATGAGGATGTGTTGTGATTATACGATACATAATAGGATCGCGAAAATGCATATTGCTATGTCCCATATCGATTTTTGCACGCAACACCATCTTCCCATCAGGAATCAATCCTTTACTCATTTGCTCAAAAAGTTCCAGATTTTCTTCTATTGGACGATTGCGATAGGGGCTTTCAACTCCTGCCTGAGTAGGAGTCCCTTTTTGTTGGGCGATGACCTCGGCCGACTGCTCGTCAACATACGCCTTGCCTTCCTTTATGAAACGAATAGCCAAATCGTGCAGTTGTTGAAAATAGTCCGAAGCATAAAACAATTTATGCCAATGAAAACCAAGCCATTGGATATCTTCTTGAATAGAATCGACATACTCCACATCTTCTTTCACGGGATTTGTATCATCAAAACGCAAATTGCAAACGCCATTGTATTTTTCTGCAATACCGAAATCCATACAAATGGCTTTGGCATGTCCTATGTGCAAATAACCGTTAGGCTCCGGCGGGAAACGTGTTTGAATACGTCCTCCATTCAATCCCTCTTTCAAATCATTTTCAACAATCTGTTCTATAAAGTTCAGACTCTTTTTCGGTTCTGCATTTTCACAACAATTTTCTTTCATTTTTCTATTCTGTTTACTTATCTAAACTCTCGTAAATCGAATTCTTACTTCTAAACTCAGGTACAATTTCTTTCATTTTAGCCACTATCGAGAAATCATTAAACGAACGACTCAAATCTATCAACTCCTCAATTTCCTTTGAGACCTCATCATAATCGTACTCCTGAACATTCGCAATCATAATCTTCTCATGAGAAGTTTCCTTTGTTATTTCTTTCACATTCAGCAACTCCTCGTACAATTTCTCACCAGGACGCAATCCCGTATATTCAACCTTGATATCAACATTTGGAGTATATCCTGCTAAACGTATCATTTTTTTTGCCAAATCGTCTATTTTCACCGGAGTTCCCATATCGAAAATAAATATCTCGCCACCTTTACCGAGCGTACTTGCCTCCAAAACCAAATTACACGCTTCGGGGATCGTCATAAAATAACGAATTATATCGGGATGCGTTACCTTTACTGGTCCTCCATTTTCTATTTGACGTTTAAAAATCGGTATTACCGAACCATTTGATCCGAGTACATTGCCAAATCGTGTTGTAATAAAATTGGTTGTTGCCCTACCCTCTTTCTGCAATTTTTTGAAATAGGATTGCACATAAATTTCCGCTACGCGTTTTGACGCTCCCATCACATTCGCCGGATTTACCGCTTTATCCGTCGAAATCATTACAAACTTCGACACATTGTACTTCACAGCCAAATCTGCCATATTTTTAGTTCCAAGCACATTGGTTTGTATGGCTTCTACCGGATTATCTTCCAACATTGGGACATGTTTATAGGCTGCCGCATGATAAATAATATCAGGGCGATATGTTTTCATTACGTAATCCATTCTCTCTAAATTACGTACATCTGCCAAAAAAGGAACAAAGTGAATATCCTCAAACGACTGGCGTATTTCGTTTTTTATATCGAACAATGCCGTTTCCGATTGATCGAGTACAATTATCAATTTCGGTGAAAAATGAGCTACCTGACGTACTATTTCGCTACCTATCGACCCTGCCGAACCCGTTATCAATATTGTTTTGTCTTTCAATTGAGCAGAAATTTCCTGCTTATCTATTTTAATCTCTTTACGCTCCAATAAATCTTCTATCTGAATGTTTTTTATGGACTTAACATCGACACTCGCCCCTTGATTGTATTCCGTCAAAATAGAGGTTGTTAACACTTGTACTCCATGCTCCAACAAAAATTCCAAACGTTCCGTTACTTTTGGTTCTTGCATCTTTAATGGAGATACAATCACGGCTTTTACTTTTTTATGCAACAATGCCGATTCCAATTTGTCAAACGAATAAACTTTCACACCCATCAATTGCATGTGATTACTTGCTTTTTCATCGATAAATCCAACCAAATTGTATTTACTTGGCGTCATCTTCAACGACTTGGCAATGGCAACTCCTGCCTGCTTTGCTCCATAAATCATTACGTTCTGATACGGACCGGACTCCAACTCCAAACGTTCAAAAAGCAATTTAACCACCAAACGTACCGAAAACAGCAATACAAAATTCAACAATGAAAAAAGCAGAATTTCCAGTGTTATGAACAACGGAGGGAAATTAGGGTTAAAATCGTTATAAATAACTGATATACCGTGTATGATAAATAAAGCAGCCATTGTAAATGCCACCGAAAGGAGCAATTTCAAAGCATCAATATAAGCCGAATAACGTAAAATACCCGAATAAGTATGAAAACATATAAAACTTATTATCTGTACCAACAATACGATTAACAAATCAGGGAATAGGCCTATTGATTGGTATTGGAGCGAGAACAGATTCGTCAAATTCATTGCAAATGGTTTCAGGCACAGATAATAAACCAAAAAGAATGAAAACAAAGTAATAAACAAATCTATAATCAACACACCCCATCGAGGAAGATATCTCCAGCCTCTAATGCTATCGACAATACTATTTATTTTCCCTTTCATAATTTTAAATATATACCTTTTATAACTTGCAAAAATAGGAAAAGTTTCAAGATTACCGTTTTTTATACTATGGCATTTTTTCTATAAGCCAAAAGATAGTTCTATTATCAGAGAGTTCTCCTCTTACACAAATTGTTTTCAACAAAAAAAGTATCAGAATTCTGATACTTTAAAACTGAATATCAAATCAATATTTTATTTTTTCACACGCATACTTGCAACGACAAAGTAGCCAATCAACAACAAATAAGCAAGTACGCCACAAACTGCGGCACCATCACTTGCAGCCCATTGTGCCATATACAAATCAACATCAGCGAATTTAAGTGCTGCACTCACCACTCCCATCAATGCACCACCGGCTATCAATCCTGATGCGATAAGAGTGCCTTTCTCCTGACGAGTATGATTGAGTTCGGCATCTTTGGAACGCGACGACACAAACCAACTAATCAAACCGCCTATTACCAAGGGGGTATTTAATGGTAACGGAATAAACATACCGAGAGCAAAAGCCAACACCGGAACACCTAACAAATTGAGCAGCAATGCCGAAACAGCTCCCACCCCATAGAGCAACCACGGAGCACCTTGTCCCATCATCAATGGTTCGATAACGGCAGCCATGGCATTAGCTTGTGGGGCTACCAACGCATTTTCGCCCGTAAATCCGTACGTTTTATTCAATATAATAATCACACCACCAACTGTCGCAGCCGAGACAAGAGTTCCCAGAAATTTCCATGTTTCTTGTTTTGCCGGTGTATTACCAATCCAATAACCTATTTTCAAATCGGTAACAAATCCACCTGCCATTGACAATGCTGTACAAACAACACCTCCGATAACCATTGCCGCTACCATACCGCTCGTACCCTTCAAGCCAACTGCCACCAAAATAACAGAAGCAATGATTAACGTCATCAATGTCATTCCCGATACAGGATTTGAGCCTACAATGGCAATTGCATTGGCCGCAACCGTTGTAAACAAGAAAGCAATAACTGCCACTACAACGAATGCTATGAGCGATTGAAACAAATTGTGAATTACTCCCAAATAGAAAAACAAAAATGTAATCACAAGTGCAGAAATGATGGCAATAATGACAAATTTCATCGACAAATCGCGTTCGGTACGCGGAACAGCCTGCATAACGTTTTTCCCCTTATTGCTCAACTCTTTACTTGCCAAACCGACAGCCCCTTTTATTACTCCCCACGATTTTACAATGCCAATCACCCCCGCCATGGCAATTGCACCGATACCGATATAACGAGCATAATGGGCAAAAATCCATTCAGGGTCCATCTGACTCAACATCACAGAGTCTTGCGTGGTCATTCCCAAAAGAGGAACGATAAACCACCATACAAACAGCGAACCTGCACAAATAATAACACTATATTTCAAACCGACGATATACCCGAGTCCAAGCACTGCTGCCGACGTATTGACAGAAAACAGCATTTTTGTTTTTTGAGCGATAGCCTCTCCCAATGGCATCATTCGCGAGGAAAGCGTTTCGCTCCATGCCCCAAACGTAGCGACTGCAAAATCGTACAATCCGCCTATGGTTGCTGCCCAAATAAGAGGTTTTGCCTGAGATCCTCCTTTTTCTCCAGAAACAAGCACTTGAGTCGTCGCGGTAGCCTCCGGAAACGGATATTTACCGTGCATATCGCTGACAAAATATTTCCGAAACGGGATTAAAAATAATATACCTAAAATACCGCCAAGCAACGAACTCAAAAAAACCTGCATAAAACTAACCGTAATTTCAGGATATTTTGCTTGTAAGATATAAAGTGCAGGTAATGTAAAAATCGCCCCTGCCACAATCACTCCCGAGCTCGCCCCTATTGATTGGATAATAACATTCTCTCCGAGTGCATTTTTACGACGCGTTGCACTCGAAAGCCCCACGGCAATGATAGCTATCGGGATTGCCGCCTCGAACACCTGACCGACTTTCAGTCCGAGATAAGCGGCTGCCGCCGAAAATAATATTGCCATAACAATACCGCATGTTACCGAATAAAAACTAACCTCCGGCACATTGCTATCCGACGGCAATACAGGACTGTATTTTTCACCCTCTTTCAACTCTCTGGTGGCATTTTCCGGTAATCCGTTTGTTTTTTTCTCGTCTGCCATCGCCTTATTTTTTTGTAGGAATATTAACTAATGTTGCAGTCAGGAATTTCCAAAATTTTTCCACACTTGCTATATTAACCTTCTCATTCGGAGTATGAGGATGACGAATGGTCGGACCAAATGAAATCATATCCATATTAGGCACTTTCGGACCTATGATGCCGCATTCCAACCCTGCATGAACAACCTTTACAGCAGGTTTTTCGCCAAACTCTTTTTCATAAACATTTTGCATTGTATGTAAAATAGCTGAATTCATATTCGGATTCCAACCTGAGTAACTACCCGAAAATTCAACTTTGGCACCTGCCAAGGCAAATACACTTTCTATCATGGAAGCCAACTCATCTTTCTTACTATCGACCGAACTACGCAACAAACATGCAACCTCAACCGAATCGTGCGAAGACTTGACAATAGAGAGATTGGTAGAGGTTTCTACCGTATCGGGAATTTCGGGAATAAAACGGAACACCCCGTTCGGACACGCTGTAACGGCATTCACCAAATCGTCTTGCACCTCTTCCGGTATCAAGCCCGACGGCAATTCCACTTCGCTTATCGTAAAAACAATCTCATTTTCTATCGTACGATATTCTTCGTTAAACAAATCCTCATACTCTTGTACCAAGATTTCAAGTTCGTCGTACGTATCGGCAGGTATCGTAAGCACGGCACAAGCCTCACGAGGTATAGCATTTCGCATATTTCCTCCTTCTACACTCGAAAGACGTGCTTCATATAACATGATAGCCTCTTTCAAGAAACGGAACAACAACTTATTGGCATTGGCACGCCCTTCGTTGATTTCCAACCCCGAATGACCGCCACGCAATCCCGACAAGCAAACCTTAACTGCCACATCGCCTTCGGGAACAGACACTTCCTTGTATCGGAACGTCATCGTAGCATCAACACCACCGGCACATCCGACATACAACTCACCTTCGTCCTCCGAATCCATATTCAAAAGTATATCGCCACTTAAGAAATTATCAGTTAAACCATTTGCCCCTATCATACCGGTTTCTTCATCTACCGTAAAAAACGCCTCAATAGGTCCGTGCTGCAAATCTTGCGACTCCAACACCGCCAAAGCCGCTGCCAAACCGATACCATTATCTGCACCAAGGGTCGTACCCGAAGCACGAACCCACTCCCCATCAACCACAGGTTTCAAGGCATCTTTTTGAAAATCATGCTCTATTGAACCATCTTTTTGAGGTACCATATCCATGTGTGCCTGCAAGACAACAGTCTGTCTGTCCTCAAAACCATGTGTGGCAGGTTTTTTAATCAAAATATTTCCTACTTTGTCGGTTTCTACTTGAAGTTGATGCTGTTTGGCAAAAGATTTCAAGAACTCAGACATTTCAGTCAAGTATCCGGAGGGATGAGGTATTTGCGTCAATTTGTAAAAATTACCCCACAACGATGTCGGTTGTAATGTTTCGATACTCATAATTTTAATATATTAAACAAATGTAGGGCAAAAATAGTAATTTTTGACAAAATACATTTCTGCTACTATTCCTAACAGCCATTAGACGCCGTTTTTTATCACAAATCCTTATCTTTGCGAAGAATTTTTAACAGATGAGAATCGCAATCGTAAAATATAACGCAGGGAATGTATGTTCCATTACCAATGCTCTAAATCGGCTCGGCATAGAGCCTGTCATAACCGACAATGCGGAGTATCTATCAACCGCCGATAAAATAATATTCCCCGGTGTCGGCGAAGCTTCGTCGGCTATGCAATACCTCAAAGCGCATCACTTGGACAATTTAATCAGAGACCTCAAACAGCCACTTCTGGGAATTTGTTTGGGAATGCAACTTTTGTGTCGTTTTTCGGAAGAAAATAATACCGATTGTTTGGGAATATTCGATTTAAACGTCAAAAAATTTTCTTCTCCGCTGAAAATTCCTCAAATAGGTTGGAACTCCATAGACAACCTCTCGTCCGAACTATTTAAAGGCATCGACAACGATGAATATGTCTATTTTGTACACAGTTATTATGCCGAAATCGGTAAAAATACGATTGCGACAACCGATTATGGCATCACCTATAGTTCTGCGCTACATAAAAATAACTTTTACGCCACTCAATTTCACCCCGAAAAATCGGGCATCGTAGGAGCTAAAATCATTGAAAATTTCATCAATCTGTAAAAATGCTTACCAAACGAATCATTCCCTGTTTAGATGTAAAAGACGGCAAAACGGTCAAAGGTATCAATTTTGAAAACATCAAAGACGTAGGCGACCCTGTCGAATTAGGGAAATTTTACGCAGAAGTTGGTGCCGACGAGTTGGTATTTCTTGATATTACCGCCACTCACGAAAAACGGAAAACTCTTTCGTCGCTGGTCAAAAAAATTGCAAAAAACATCAACATTCCTTTTACGGTAGGAGGTGGTATTTCCTCTGTCGAAGATGTTTCACTATTACTACAATGCGGCGCCGACAAAATATCAATCAATTCGGCAGCCGTACGCAACCCGCAACTGATAACCGAGCTTGCCAATCGTTTCGGCTCACAGTGTATTGTGCTTGCCATTGACACAAAATTTTACGAGGGCGATTGGTACGTCTATCTCAATGGCGGACGAATAAAAACAGACATAAAAGCCTACGATTGGGCAAAAGAAGCAACCTCCAGAGGTACAGGCGAGATTCTTCTAACCTCGATGAACAACGATGGCACGAAACAGGGATTTGCCATCGACATTACGCGGAAAATATCCGAAAACGTATCCATTCCCGTCATTGCAAGCGGTGGTGCCGGCACAATGGAACATTTTTCAGAGGTTTTTATTCAAGGGAAAGCCGATGCCGCACTCGCTGCAAGTATTTTTCATTACAAAGAGATAGGAATCCCTCAACTCAAGAGATTCCTATTGCAACACAATATTCCTATGCGCATATAGTATAGTTGCACTCAAATTCTTTCCAAGACAATTTTTACCAATTCTTCTATTGAACCTTTGTATTCCGTATTCATATTTTTATGGACACGACCGGCTATAATTGCACACACAGTCATTGCCTTGTGTCCAAGAACCTTGCCCAATCCTGCCAATGCAGAACTTTCCATCTCGAAATTCGTTATCATTTCGTTCCCGTAACGGAAGGAGCGTATCTTTTCATTTAACTCCATATCTTTCGGTTTCAAACGCACATAACGCCCCTGCGGACCATAAAAACCCGGAGCTGAAATAGTAACACCCTTTACCATATCATACCCGATACGTGCGACCAATTCTTCATCGGCGCTAACCACATAAGGCTTTGCCAAACGTGCCATCCATTGCGTATGACGACAAAATGCATTTTCAAAATCCATATCAAACAACGTTTCGGGGACATCATAGTAATTCAACAATCCATCGAAGCCTATCGAACGTTGAGCAACAACGTAACTGCCGATAGGGCATATCTCTTGTAATCCGCCCGAAGTACCTATTCGCACCAAATCCAATGATTTCAGTTCAGCTTTTTCAACCCTATTAACCAAATCGACATTTACAAGCGCATCTAACTCCGTAAGGACAATATCTATATTATCCGTACCGATTCCGTGCGATACACAGGTAATACGTTTCCCCTTATAGGTACCGGTAATAGTATGAAATTCACGATTTTGAACCTCACACTCTTGAGTATCGAAATGCGATGCCACCATAGTAACCCGAGCGGGATCTCCTACCAATATCACCTTGCCAGCGAGTTGCTCCGGCTTTAAATGCAAGTGGAAAATACTGCCATCTTTATTAACAATAAGTTCCGATTCTGAAATTCTTCTCATATCATTCTTTTTTTCTAAATGAAAAAGGCAATACTTCAAGTACTGCCTTTCTATTCATTTGAAGTATTTAATATATCTTCTCGTTTACTTAATTTTAAAGGTACAAACATCACTCTGTCCTTTGGTTGCATGCGGTGCATATACTGTTAAAACGGCTTGTTCACCCACTCTATCGGAGTAACAATAAACTTTTCCATTGGCAACTCCGAACAATTCCGGATTCGACGAAGAGAATGTTACATTCTTGTTAGACGCATAAGTCGGTACATATACTATCAGTTTATACACATCTTCACTTGTGTTTCCATACATTTTGTGCGAGCCTGTTGCCCAAACGATACGCTCCAATCCTGCTTCCACCACTTTCCAATCGTATTCTATGGTAAGTTCTTCGTTGTGATTTTGTTTCATACGGCCATATATCTTGCCATTCCCTTCTGATTTGGCTATAATTGTATCGCCTTTTATCTCAAATACACTCGGATTATCAGTTGTCCACGACATTTCTGTAAACGACGCATCAAGTGGTTCGAGCGTTGCATTCATTACAGCAACATCGTTCAAAAACAATGTATCTAAATTAGTGATACTTCCTGTAACAACTTTCCCTTCGGAATCAAGTATATTATCACCGTTTTCATCCTTTAAAGGACCTATCTTACTATAATTTTTAAACGAATTGGCTACAGCCTCTACCGATATGCTTGTAACTTGTATGGTATCTACATAAACTTTCAAAGTAGCTGTATTAAGGTTATCATTCTCCTCCGATCCGATTTGAGCATAAACTTCAGCAACACCTTTCCCTACACCTGTCAATACGCCATCAGCCGATATGGTAACGACAGCAGAATCGCTCGTAGAATAATTCACAAACGACCATGTTGCCGATATGGGTTCTTGAATTACCGATGTTACTTTAGTGTTATTCACTCCGACAAAGACTCCGTCTGTACCTATTCCATACTTTGTACGAATAGCCTCATCTTCGGGAACCCACCCAAAATTGATGCTTTCAATCGGGGCATTTATTATTTTTTGCTCTTTACAAGAGAAAAACACAAACACCGATAACACCGCAATAGAAATTAAATATGCCTTTTTCATTTTTTATAATTTTATTTAAACGTAGCAAAAGTAAAAAATAAATTTTAAAACGATACAAATCTTTATCAATATTTATATTTTTTTTGGCGGAATTATGATAATAAGCCTACTTTTGTAAAAAAGATTTTATGCAACCTTTAGCTGAGCGTTTACGTCCACAGAATATCGACGAGTATGTCGGTCAAGAGCATCTTGTCGGTAAGAATGCAATTTTAATTGGCATTGTGCAATTAGTATATAAGATTTTACGGAATATTATCGAAAGCAATCATCTCCATTCCTTTATTTTATGGGGACCTCCCGGGGTGGGCAAAACCACCTTGGCAAAAATCATAGCTCGCAGTCAAGATCGTCCGTTTTTTACCCTTAGTGCGGTTACGGCTGGAGTAAAAGATGTACGAGAAGTCATTGAAAAAGCCGAGAAAACTCAATTTTTCAACTCGTTATCACCGATTCTTTTCATCGATGAAATTCATCGATTTAACAAATCGCAACAAGATTCTTTGTTAAATGCCATCGAAAAGGGAACTTTTATTCTGATAGGAGCTACCACCGAAAATCCTTCATTTGAAATAATAACTCCGCTATTATCAAGATGCCAAATATATGTCCTAAAACCACTTGAAAAAGAGGATTTATTAAAACTTGCGACAAGAGCAATCGCGACCGACATCGAATTGAGAAAGAAGAATATCACAATTGTCGAAAACGAAGCACTATTACGATATTCAGGTGGTGATGCCCGAAAACTGCTCAACATATTGGAAATTATCTGCTCGGACGAGAGTCGTGATATACAGATTACCAACGAGCTTGTAACCAACCGCCTGCAACGCAATTTTTCCGACTACGATAAAAACGGAGAAATGCACTACGACATCATTTCCGCATTCATCAAGTCGATACGGGGAAGCGACCCGAACGCTGCCATCTATTGGCTTGCACGAATGATTGAAGGAGGTGAAGACCCCAAATTTATCGCTCGAAGGTTGGTTATATCGGCAGCAGAAGACATCGGATTAGCCAACCCGAATGCGCTGTTGATAGCAAACGCCTGCTTCGACGCATTACAAAAGATAGGTTGGCCCGAGGGACGAATCATTCTTGCCGAAGCAACCATTTATTTGGCATCCTCCCAAAAAAGCAATTCGGCTTATCTGGCAATAGACAATGCCATTGATACGGTAAAGAAAACAGGCAACTTCCCTGTACCTCTACACTTACGGAATGCTCCCACGAAATTGATGCAAGATCTCGGTTACGGCAAGGACTACAAATATGCACACGACTATAAAAATCACTTTGTCAAGCAGAATTTTCTTCCCGAAGAATTAACCGACAAAATATTTTGGATACCGCAAGGAAGCCCTCAAGAAAAAAAATTAAGCGATTGGTTGAACTTTTTATGGAATGAAAACCCTAAAAAGTAAACGTTGCTCCATCGGCAGCAACATACGACTCTTTAAAAACAGATTGCGCCTCGGCAAGTAAATCTTTTGTTGTTTTGTAACGACTGGAAAAATGTCCCAAAATCAATTTTCCGACATGAGCATCTCTCGCTATTTTTGCAGCCTGCAATGCCGTTGAATGGAATGTTTCTTTCGCTCGCAAAAGGTCTTTTTCCAAGAAAGTGGCTTCGTGATACAAGCAATCGGCATTTTCTATCAAAGGGATTATTTTTTCCAAACAAACCGTATCCGAACAATAGACATATTTGCGCGATTTATCGGCAGGTAAAGTCAGTTTTGCATTTGGCACCACAACACCCCTTTCATCAACAAAATCTGCACCTACCTTTATCGACTTCATGGCCGACACAGGTACTGAGAACGCATCTAACATTGCCCGATTCAGATGCAATTCTTTCTCTTTCTCTTGAAAAACAAATCCGCAAGTCGGAACCCTGTGTTTCAACGGCAATGTAGTTACGGTCAAGTTTTTATCTTGATAAATTGTTTCGTGGCGATAGGGAGAAAATTCATTAAAAACGACCTCAAAATCTCGGTCTTTACAAAAAAAATCTATTTGTGGTCGCAATATCGGCTCCAATCCCGGAGGCGAAAAAATTTCGATATTATTATTTCGCCCCAGCATAGCAAAAGAAGATATCAATCCTATCAATCCCAAACAATGGTCGCCATGCAAATGCGAAATGAAAATTTGATGTAATCGTGAAGTTTTTCCGGCATATTGCCACAAGCGAATTTGAGCCCCTTCGCCACAATCAATCATATAGTATTTTCCGGCAACTTCGAGCAACTGCGACGAATGGAACCTTTCTTTGTCAGGCAAGGCAGACCCAGAACCCAATATTTTTAAGTATATAGG
>SAMEA3663036__coassemble_213_pt1 | contig 28712 bp, 25 predicted proteins | sample SAMEA3663036__metabat2_low_PE_036 | metagenome-assembled genome bin SAMEA3663036 (sample SAMEA3663036) | pig gut metagenome | biome: pig gut; feature: pig-associated habitat; material: faeces | place: France | collected 2012 | reverse complement strand
AGCGGCATGGCCACCAGCTCACGCAAAAAAGCAATCGAGCTGTGGCAAACCGACATACCCGAAGGCGACAAGGAGAAATTGGCAAAAACGTTGTTTTGCTTCGAAAATCCGCCGGGGACGACCTATGTGAGCGGTTCGCAAGATGCCATCGGCATTGTGATGCCGGGGCTGTGCCGTTTGCACTACGACAACGGTTTTTGGCCCGTCGGCATCGAAAACATCACCGACAACGACCTGCTCTCGTGGTTGGAGCAACGCATTTGGATATTGCCGCTCTATCCGCGCGAGAGCGATTTCGACGTGATGGCCGACACGCATATCGAAAAGGAACTCGCCATGCAGTTGAGCCGTGCCGCCGAAAAATGCTGGCAGGCCATCGTAGAGCGCGACGCCGTGCTTTGGGGGAAATACACCACCGAGAGTTTCGAGGCGCAAAAACGCATGTTTCCGCACATGGAGCCAAAGGGTTTCGAGCAGATGCTGCAACCTTACAAAAACAGCGCTTTGGGCTGGAAAGTGTCGGGAGCAGGCGGTGGCGGATACCTCATTTTCATCAGCGAAAAACCGCTCACAAACTGTTTTCAAATCAAAATACGCAGAAACTAAACACAAACGACCATGAAACGCTATTGTCAGACGCTACAACTGAAAAACGACCCCGAACTCATTGCCCAATACATCGAAGCACACCGCAACGTGTGGAGCGAAATAAAAGCGGGTATCAGAGAGGTGGGCATCGTGGATATGCAAATCTACATTCACGGCTATACGCTTTTTATGATTGCCGACACGGTGGACAATTTCGATTGGGAACGCGACAATGCACGCCTTGCCACCCTGCCCCGACAAGCCGAATGGGAAGCCTACGTAAGCCGCTTTCAGCAGGCATCGCCCGAAGCCTCGTCGGCCGAAAAATGGCAACTGATGGAACGCATTTTCAAACTCTGATTTGTAAAAAAATTCCCATTTACATCAAGCGGAATAGCAAAAACAACGTCGCAAGTGCAACACCTGCGACGCCCGTTAACTTTAAACTTTAAACTTTGAACTATTTAACCTAAAAAAACATTTCACTCTTTTCGTTTCTTACGCATGCGTGCCACGGCGTATGCCCCTGCCATGCAGAGCAACGCAAGCAAACCGTCGCCAACGGGGGGCCAAGGCTCATCATGTCCGGCTTGTCCGCTGCTATTACTACCTCCAGCCACTTTTGCTGCACCGCTCAAATCGACCGAATTGGTGGCAAACGGAGTCATTACCGCAACGGAGCTACCGCCCGTCATATCGGAGCCGATGCTCAAGTTGTCGGCTGCCGCACGCTTCGAAAGCGAGGTGCCTGCCGCCACACGAGGCGAAAAGCCCGTAGCCGAAGCCGACGACGAGGCGGAGGTTTGAGGCGAAATAAGCGACGAGGAGCCGCCCTGCGCCGACCCTTGCGAGGATATCATGTTGAACCTCGATGCCACACTCTGCGTATAGTTCAGCTCACTGCCAAACGGGGCGTACGACTCCACCTCGAACGCCTCGAGAGACGCAGCCGACGCACGACGCCCCGACACCGATTTATCGAACTTGTAATCGACAGCCGCGGCTTCCGCAAAAAACGGAAGCACACACACTGCAATCAGAAATTTCAAACTCATTTTTTTCATAATTACGCTATTGCTCATACACCGAAAAAGTTTTTTTTGTTATCAACGAGCGAGTTTCAACACCTGTACGGCAGCACCCTTTTCGTTACGCACATTCACCAGATAGACGCCTTGGCTGTTGGGCAACTCCAACTGCATGTCGGCATCGACTACCGTGGTGTGCAACACCTCGCGGCCGATTACGTCGCATACGCTCACCGTATAGCCCAACGGCATGTTCACAATGCGCAGCGTGGAGCCTGCCTTGTAGATGGCTGCCGCGGTCGGCACCTCGTCCTGTTCGATTACCTCCAAATCGGTCATCGACTCGGGAGCGATGATGATCAAATCGAAGCGGCTGTCGGCATCGCCCGCATCGGCCAGGAAGTTGTAGGAGAACAACTCGCCGTTGCGTTGCAAATCGACTCTTGCACCCGTCTGCTTGTCGTAGAGCTGTACGAGCGACTCCGCAAAGTTGGTATGCGTCAGACGAATGACGTACTCGCCCGCCTCTTTGATGCGAATGCCCACGGGCACCACTACCTCGTTGTCGCGCATTACGTCGTTGAACATCATACGCGAGGAGCCTGCCTTCGACCATATTTCGGGTACGGTAGAGGTGGCAGCGGCGTACGATACGGGCATATCGTAACCGGCACGGAACTCATCGACGGAACCTGCATCGGTCAGCGTTACGATGGTGCGGCTTGCAGCCTGTTTGCCAAGCGTGGCGGCAGCGCGGTCGATGCCCAACGTATAGGCATCGGGCGTATCGAACGACGAAACAGCACCCGTTGTCGATTTGATGGTTACAACACCCTCCGAAGGATTAGGATTGCCTGAAGCATCCTCCGGATTTGCATAATTCGGACGATTAGGATCGCCTAAAGTTATATCAACTGTTGCACCGGTTGGAAGACCATCGGTAAATTGTACCCAATAACCGAAATAGGGCGGCATATCATAGGTATCAGCAGCACTGACAGCCTCATAGCGATAGTTCGCAGCATTCCACCATGTGATATTTTCCCAACCTACCGAAGCCGTAATGTCCTGCACATTGATAGGCGACAAATAGGGATTGTAAATGGTAAATACGTTTCTGTTCCAATACTGATCATCATCCGCTATTCCTGTATATGTTATTTTTACCGTTGTTGCATTCTTGGCTGTGATATGGAATCCTTCCTTCTTGGAATGGAACTGTATCCAATAGTATGGTACAGCGGGATTTCCAATAGTTCCAAGTTGCTGACCACCGACATTATCCGCAGAAAACTCATAGAAAGTATTTGCAGATAACGAATCGTATGATTGAGTTGTTGTTTTAGCCCATTCTGTTCCTGCATTATAGGTATCTCTAGGATCGTCTGCATTACGAAGAGAAGGATTAAATGTTGCCAAAACCCAATTAGCATCAGGCAATCGGTGCAATCCGCCATTTTCATCTACGGCACAAATACCTTTCGTACCGGTTGAACCCTGCATAGCGATAGGGAATGCAATATCGTGCCAACGGTCTTGATAGATGCGTTTGCGGACAACGATGTTACCCTCTACCTGAAGACTTCCGGTAGGATTGCCTTTGTCGAAGATGATTCTACCCGAATGAATACCCGAGCCATCTTCCACCGACTCGATATAGAGATCGCCCATACGGGTTGTAGTACCTGCTGCAATTTTATAGGTGTCTTCTGCTTTGATGTAAGCCACTACCTCGAAGTTGACATCGGCCACGTTGATGTAGTTTTCGTAGCGGCACTCGTTGTTCGGCAAGTAGAGCGAACCATTGCTGTCGTTGAGCGGCAGATAGGCATCGGCTACTCCGTCGCCATCGGTATCCAAGCGCGGCTGATAGTTGCCGTACTGATTGACAGGACCAAGACCGTACATATCCACATACGTTGCCACCATGAAACGCATACGGGTTTTTCCGTATTTGGTAATTTTAGCATTGTCAATCTTAAATTGAAAAATTATTGAATCATTACCAAGATCAGTTGCAGCACTTTTCTTTCCTACATATACCAACTCGTTGTTTTTCGAAAGACTCGAAGCCAAACCATCGGCGCTTGATGAGAAATCGAACCAACCGTTGTAGTCGTAGTCGATAAAGCAGAGCAGACGTGCATTGGCAGGTATTTTGCTCGCATTATGCACCGTTACCGAAATGTTGTGTTCCATTTTATTCGGCTTAGTAAGATCATACGTCAATGTCTGCAAGCGTTGGTCGTTACGATGATTTAAGTGTGCGGAGCCACCGGCTACAGTTGCTGCAGTAAATACATTGGTAGCATCTACATTGACAATACCGCCCGTTGTTGTTATCGTGCTGATATAGAAAGGCAGATGGGTATTATCGGTGAAGCGCGAATTACCGAAGTTGCCCTCGAAGTCTTCAAACTTAAAGCGTACCTCTACGATAGCATCGTGAGCATCCTCATAAGTAAAGTCAGGTGTGGTCGTATTTTTAGTCTTAAAGGAAGAATATACATAATTACTATTCGCATCTAAAGAGTCTTTTTTGCTAACATACCAGCCCTCGATAGCGCACGGACCTTGCGGCACTGCCGTAAGCAGTTCGCCGTGGTAGTTTGTAAACTCGATAGGCGTAACCTGTGTAGTTTTACCCATATTTGTCGATATGGAGCCACCACCGTCTTCTCCTATTTGGAAGGTAAGGTGCGGGAAGTTTACTTCCTCGCCCGTCAGCTCTACATCGTAGTCTTTGCCACCATAGTTGATGACGAGCTTATCGTTATGGGTACCGGTACCCGAAGGTTTATATTCAAGCACCAAATCCGTACCGCTCTCTGTTGCCTTAAACTGTGTACCCGACAAATCCGAAGTGATATTAAAGGTCTGACCTATCGGCATGGTGTAGGTAACAGTTTCGCCAACACCGACCTGACCAAAGTCGTGAACGTATTTACAAGTTGACGTGCCTGTAAATATTTGTATAGGGAAATCGTAGCAGTGGAATTTATTTGCACCAGTATTTCCATTCCAACTACTACCCGTAGCACAACCTGTTTGAGACAAAGTATAGTTATTTGTAGCATTATTATTACTATTGCCACTCCATTCATTCATCATAATAATACGGAGCATCGATTTAGTAGCAGTCCCTGATATTGTAACCGTTTTCGAAACACCCGTAGGTGTATTATCATCGATACCATCTGTTAATAATGAAGTATAGCTAACAGCACTATTTTGCCATCCTGTACCACCTCGTGAATAGATGCGTTCTCCAGCATCAGAAAAATCACCATCGCCATTCAAATCGACAAATGCAAACACAGTAGTCCATTTAAAATTAGAAGAATTTAGTGATTCAAAATCAAAGTTTAAGGTTAAGTCTTGACCTGCATTGATGTTAATAGGAATAACAGGCCCTACCGTATTTTGGTTTTGAGTGTGTAACCAATTTTCAGCCAACTTTGTTGTTCCACTTGCTGTGGTTGCTGTAAGATTTTTCAAATATGCCGTAGCAGGGTTATTTAAACCTCCATTCTCACCCGGATATTCAAAATTTGGTTGTGAACAATAAAAAGGTTTTACAGCAACAGTGTTAACTACTTTTAAAGTAATATCGCAAATACAACCACCATCATTTCCTATTGTAGAAGCACCACAAGCATCTAAATTATCCCAATCCACTTTAAAACGCAAACGGTATATACCTTCAGGCAAATCGGATGGCAGCGTCCATGCAGGAATGTTTGTTGCCGTAACACCACAACCATTTGAGGTAGTCGTCCCTTTGATATCAGTTCCATTATAATAATTGTAACTTACCAACTCTCCGTTAGTTGTTCCGTCATTATTATTTGTGGTATTGAATGTACCATCGTTATTGTAGTCGATATAAACGTATGCATGCATCCATGATCCTGTCCAATCTGCAGCGGAGAATTGCAATGTAGAAGCAGGAGATGTTTCCAATACGAAGTCTGTCTTATCAACATATACAGGTTGATTACTACCCGATGGTTGAATAGACCCCGTATTACTTCCTGCTTTCCCTAATACATTCACGCTGTTAGTTCCATCGCTAATAGTAAACGAATTCAAACGTCTCTCTCCAGTACGTGCATTAGTTTGAGTAGATGTACAAGCAGGTGTCAGATGAGATACAAAAACACCCGCACTTGCTCCACCTACACACACAAAAGGTTCCACTGCAGGGGTGGCAGGAGTGGCGGCGTTGCTCCATGTCCACGAGGGGTTGGGAGTAGTGGCGGGCTGCGGGTCTATCTTCACTACTGCACTGCCCAAGTCGGACACATTCGTCGAAGCATTTTCTATGCCTGCCGCACTTGCTGATGTTTTCGTAGCCACCGCATAGGGCGTAGAGAAGCTGACACACGAGCCATCGCTCAAGGTCTGCACTTCGTATGCCCAATCGAGCTTTGTATCATTAACATTGATATTGGTAAAAGCCTGACAATTAGAAGCGTTTACAGGGTCTCTACCGTCTTTGTAGAGGTAGAGTTTACCAATACGTTTCCCACTTGACCCTTGATTAGAGTTACAACTACCAAGCGGTTTGGATATTAAGGGGATGTTCGTTCCGCTCAATGCTTGAGCATTAGAGCAATCGGTCTCGATAGTAGGGCGCGCAGCATATTGAGTGATTAGGTTGGGCACCGTTGCGGTGTCGCAAGCCTCGCCAAAGAGCAATCCACGGCAATAGAAGTTGTTGTTTCCCGTCGCTGCCTTCGTCATCTCCATAGAGCCATTGTAGGCAAGAATAACGTTGTTCACATCCAAGCCCGTAGAACCGTTGTCGTAACCCCAATAAAGATAGTAACTACGTTCATAGCCATTTATAATACTTTTAGGTGTATTGGTCATACCTGCAATACCACCTATGTAATTCATGGTATAAGTTCTCGTAGGGTCGACATGCAAAATCAGTTTACCGCTCGCATTACCCGAAAACTTGACATTGCCGATAACGCCCGACTGCAAACGCCCTACAAATCCACCCAATGCAGACATTTCAAACACATAACCCGAAGGGGTGTTGATAGCAAACGAATGATCGACATTGACATCGCAGTTTTTGATGATACCGCCGAACAAAATGCCCGCAACACCACCCACAGCCGAGGGGCGTGCACTTGTAGGCATTTGCACCTGTACGGGTCGCTGTATATCGACGGAAACGTTTTCTACACGCCCTTTGGCAATACCCGCTACAAGGCCGAACAATACCTGCTTTTGATTACTATCGTAGGTTACCGCACCACTGTACACAACTTTAACATTTTTAATGGTACCCGAATGTGCCAATTTTCCGCAAAAACCACCACAGATGTCATACCCGGGATAGCTGGTCAAGTCTATGCTCGCATAACCCTGCTTTCTCTTGAAAGATTGCAATTGGGTACGCATATTGGTGTAATTTTCAGCATAAGGATAGAAACATTCGTCCTTCGACAACACGCCCGGTGTTGCTACCGAAACGGCGGCAGGATAGGTAATGGTATGTCCGTTACCATCGAACGTACCTGTAAACTCTTTGCACGAAGGTGTAGGCACCGAAGTAAGGGTGATATCGTTTGCCAAATAGTAGTCGCCCGATGGATTTGCTAAAAAGCTTTCGAACCCGCTCTGGTTTGTAATTGCAGTTCCATTGGTGGTAGTGCAAGCCACATTGCCCGTAGCGGTAATCACCTGAGAGCCGGTAGCCGAAACATTGGAGTACGGATTTGGTGTTATTTTCAAAGCCACATCGACGGTCGTACCACGATAGCCTTGCCCCGTAGGCGTAAAGCGATGTATATACATCGAATAGAAATATTGCCTCAAACTGTTGATCAATGAAGTACAACCGAAGTTAGTAGCTCCATAAATTGAAGAAGCGAAACCCAATGCCATGTTTCTAAGCCCAAAAGCTTCGCCAACACCTTCGTCCACACGGATACGAACGCGAACCGTTTTTTCGACGGTATAGTCCGCCGGCACCTTTACCGTCCACTTCGGTTCAAGACCGGGATGTGTAGAGTCAGGATCTTTCCCTGCATTTTCTTCGTTAGCCCAATCGCTAAAGCCGTAGAGGTTGTATTCGTCGATGTCGTGGTCGTCGAAAACGCCGTTGCCGTCCCAATCGACAAACAAAACACCATTCAGCCAGCCCCGATGCCCATCGGTTTTTCCTTCTATCGTAAACTCCTGCCCAGCCACAGCCTCTATCACAAGTTCGTTGGTACAATCCTTATAATCGAATGCCAAATTACCGGGCATACCATTTGCTTTGGGTGTAGGACCACTATATCCAGTACCATCATATAATAGAGCAAAGTCATAATTTGTTCTATCAGTAGTCACCGTTCTGGTAAAACTACGGTCAAATTGCTCTACACCACGAACATAAGCTTTTAGATTTGCAATCATACCGGTTAACTCGTAAGTACCTCCACCACAATTCCAACCTTCTCCTGGAATCAGATGGCAGCGGTGCATGGTTTCGGTATAAATCTGCGCCGAGAGAGGGAACGAGCAGAACAACGCCACGCACAAAGCGGAGAAAAAATATGTAGCCTTTTTCATAAAACTTTAATTTAAAGGGTTATAAAACAATCTTATCAACGGGCAAATATACCAATCATTTTTATTGTTCCAAAAAAAATTTAACAAAATTTTTAAATAATGGAAAATTGAAAATGGAGAATTGAAAATTAAAGCGTTTGGGGAATGTTCTATTTCAACTTTCAATTTTCAATTTTTTGAAAGGTTTTGTTTGGTGGTTTTGACAATGCTTGCCAGCATTTTTACCAATTCGGTAGCGTCGGCGTTAATGGAAAGATATTCGTTTTTTCCAATAAATCCTGTGTCGTGCAACAAAGAAAGCCAATATAAAGTCTCGTTGGCCTCTTTGAGTGCAATGTTGATTTTGTTCAAAAAGTCGGATTTCGACTGCGCATGTTCGGATTCAGCCACCAAAGCACCAACAGCCGTCCCGCTACGCAAACATTGTTTTGAAAGTACCCGCTCGTTTTTTTCGTCCACAATAAATTTATACATATTCACGATGCGAATGGCAAAAGCATACGATTTTTCGTTAAGTAGATTTTGTTTCATAAAGACAAAAATATGTAAATAATTGAAAATGGAAAATGGAGAATGGAAAATTTATTTAATGGAGAACTTAAATAATGGAAAATGGAGAATGGAGAATTGAAAATTAAAGTGTTTGGGGGATGCTCAATTTCAACTTTCAATTATCAATTTTCAACTTTTTGAGAGGTTTTGTTTGGTGGTTTTGACGATGCTGGCAAGCATTTTTACCAATTCGTTGCGCTGTTCGGTTATCACTTGTTCCAAAATTCACTTATCTATCATATTTTTAGGTATTTAAACGCTGCAAATATAATTCTTTTTTAAATTCAAACGCCATAAATCGGCAGTTTTTATCATCTTGTAACTCCATAACACAAGGATTTTAACATTTTACAACGCCATAAAGTTAAATAATGGAAAATAGAGAATGGAAAATTGAAAATTAAAGTGTTTGGGGAATGTTCAATTTCAACTTTCAATTTTCAATTTTCAATTTGAAAAAAAGACCCATACCCTGCGGTATAGGTCCTCCCCTTAAATTATTTTTATTATGAGAAAAATTTGGCAAACTTTCAAACAATACCTTGTGCCATCATTGCTGAATGAATTTGGCTTCGCTTGCGCTCCGCCGAAATTGCTTCAGCAACACTACACAATACCTTGTGCCATCATTGCTTTCGCAACTTTCATAAATCCTGCGACGTTGGCGCCTTTCACATAATTGACATAGCCGTCGGGCTCGGTACCATACTTCACGCAGTTTTCGTGAATGTTTTTCATGATGTTGCCCAACATTTCGTCCACCTGCTCGGCAGTCCAACTCAAACGCTCGGAGTTTTGGCTCATTTCCAAACCCGACACCGAAACACCACCCGCATTGGCAGCTTTACCCGGTGCATAAAGAATTTTTGCCTGTTGGAACACCTTGATAGCCTCGGGCGTAGAAGGCATGTTTGCACCCTCGGAAACGGCAATCACACCGTTTGCCACCAACGCACGTGCATGGTCGCCATTCAACTCGTTTTGCGTAGCCGAAGGCAATGCTATATCGGCTTTTTCGCCCCAAGGTTTAGCTCCCTCTACATATTTCACGCCATATTTTTCGGCATACTCGCGAATACGTCCACGATAGACGTTTTTCAACTCCATGATGTAATCGAGCTTTTCGCGATCAATGCCGTCGGGGTCGTAAATATAGCCGTTGGAGTCGGACATGGTAAGCACCTTGCCACCCAACTGAAGCACTTTTTCGGCTGTATATTGAGCCACATTGCCCGAACCGGAAATAAGCACGCTCTTACCTTTCAAATCCATACCTTTTGTTTTAAGCATTTCCATCAAAAAGTAAACATTGCCGTAACCCGTAGCCTCGGGACGGATAAGAGAGCCACCAAACTCACGACCTTTGCCCGTAAATACACCGGCAAACTCGTGCGTCAGTTTTTTATACATACCAAACATGTAACCAACCTCGCGGCCGCCTACACCAATATCGCCGGCAGGCACATCAACATCGGCACCCACGTGGCGGCTCAACTCCAACATAAACGCTTGGCAGAAACGCATTACCTCGGCATTGCTTTTGCCACGAGGCGAGAAGTCGCTTCCGCCCTTGCCGCCACCCATGGGCAACGTAGTAAGCGAATTTTTGAAAGTCTGCTCAAATGCCAAAAATTTAAGTATTCCAAGATTGACAGAGCTATGGAAACGAATACCCCCTTTGTACGGACCAATGGCGTTGTTGTGCTGTACACGATAACCCATATTGGTTTGCACATTGCCTTTGTCATCTACCCACGAAACACGGAATTGATAAATTCTGTCAGGGATACAAAGACGCTCAATAAGGTTTGCTTTTTCAAACTCGGGGTGTTTGTTGTACTCCTCTTCGATAGTCATTAACACCTCTTCTACCGCCTGATGATATTCAGGTTCGTTAGGGAAACGACGTTTCAATTCGTCTAAAACTTTAGCTGCATTCATATTTTCAATTTTAATCGTTAAAGATTTGCAAAAGTAAAGCAATTTTAAAAAAAAGACAAAAAAAAGAAAGTTTTTTAGCGTTTTTTTAAACTTTTTGACAATTGACATCCTTGCAAAAAAACGCCATTCTACAATGAGAAATGGCGTGAGAACAAGTGTAGGGAAACAAAAAATTTATTTCAGCCGTGCAATAACGGTTTCGTTGCCTACGGTGGCATCACCTATTTCAACAAAAATTTCGGAATCGGTCGGGAGGAACAAATCGACCCGCGAACCGAATTTGATAAAACCAAGATGTTCGTTCAAATGGCAGTGATAATCGACATGCGCATAGGTGATGATACGTCGAGCCAAGGCGCCTGCCACCTGACGCATCAGTATTTTTTTGCCGTTCGGAGCCTCTATCACCACCGTCGAGCGTTCGTTTTCGTGGCTCGATTTTGGCAGATAAGCTCCCAAATGCCTGCCGCTGTGATGTTTCACATAGCGTACAACACCCGCCAACGGATACCAATTGGCATGCACGCTGAAAATGGACATGAAAATAGAAACCTGTATGTATTTTTGCCCTTCGAAACACTCAAACTCTTCGATAGGCTCCACCACCACAACCCGTCCGTCGGCAGGAGCCACTATCAGGTTCGGATCTACGATGTCGCCCTCACGCCTCGGGTTGCGAAAAAAATAGATGAAAAAGCCAAACGCCAATACGGAAATACACAATCCGACAAAAAACAGAATGCTTTTGGGCGATTGCAGATAAACAAAAGTGTTGTAAACCACCAAAATGCAGAGCATCACAAACAAAATGCTGTAACCCTCCTTATGAATACGAAAACGTGCCATCAGATTATTTTAATTCAACAAAAATACTTAACCAACTCGACAAATACGTACAATGCAGGTGCGGCCATGAGCAAACTGTCGAACCTATCGAGCAGACCACCATGCCCGGGAAGCACACGCCCCGAGTCCTTAACCCCGACCTGTCGTTTGAGCAGCGACTCCAAAAAGTCGCCCACCGTGCCAAATGCCACTATCGCCACTGCCAGCAATGCCCACACATACCACGGATAAGCGGCAAAGAAAGGCATTTGCTCACGCAAGAGCAAACTTGCAGCCACACATGCTCCCACGGCAAACAGCAAACCGCCGGCAAAACCCTCCCACGATTTTTTCGGCGAAATACGCTCTGCCATACGATGACGCCCAAGGAAACTTCCCGTAAGGTAGGCAAACGTGTCGTTCAGCCAAATGACGACAAACAGAAGCAACAACAATTCTTTCGAGAAATCGCCGTCGAAGGCGTAGGACATAGGCAGCAACAAAGCAAACGGAAGAGCCACCGCCACCTGTCCGACAAGAAAGTAACGAACCTCTCCCACCAAAGTTTCCGACAAAAACAACTCACGAGCAAACACCGTCAGCAAAAAGAGCAGATACAGCGCAAGCAACACGGGAGCCACTGCCATTTGCTCGGCCACGGCAAACATTGCAACGTGTAGCAGCAACGCACCAACCACCGACAACCACAAACTCACATGCCGACTCTGCTTATTCACCAATCGACAATATTCGACCACGGCACCCACCGAAACAAGCAAAAACAAGGCGAAAAACAGATACGCTCCCAGCAACACCGAACCAACCACACACGTTACGAAAACAGCTCCCGTAAACGCACGAATGGCAATCTCTTTTAGTTTCTGCATTTGCAAATCATCGTTTAAAATGTTGCAAATATAAAGGAAAAAATCCCGACAAACAAAATGCGGAAACAATGCCCTTGCAAAAAACAATCGCCTCACCGAAAAAACCGTATATTTGCAAAAATTTTCATCTACATTCGAGTGGCAAAAGAGTTAAAATCACTTGTAAAAGACACTGCTATTTATGGTTTGAGCAGCATTGTTGGCAAATTTCTTAATTGGCTTTTGGTGCCACTTTATACGTTTGTGCTTGCACAATCGTCGGACTACGGCATCGTTACAAACCTCTATTCGTGGACGGCGTTGCTGGTTGTGATACTTACCTATGGTATGGAAACCGGTTTTTTCCGTTTTGCCAACCGCAAAGAATTTGCTGTAAACAAAATATACACCACAACCCTCACTTCGATAGGCAGCACCTCGCTTGTTTTTGCCATTACTTGCGTGGCCTTTGCCCAACCCATAGCCACACTGCTGGGCTACCCTGCACACGCTGAATTTATTGCCATGTTGGGCGTAGTGGTGTCGATGGACGCCTTTGCAAGCATTCCGTTTGCCTACCTACGATATAAAGGGCAAGCCCTTCGGTTTGCAATACTGAAAATGACGTTTGTGGTACTCAACATATTCTTGAATATCTTTTTCTTGATTCTTTGCCCCAAAATAATGTCGTGGAAGCCCGAGCTTGTAGCGTGGTTTTACAATCCGGACTATGGCGTTGGCTATGTGTTTGTATCCAACATTATTGCCACCACAATACAAACGCTATGCTTGCTACCTCAATTTCTTGCAGAAAAATACTGTTTTGATGCCAAAGTGCTAAAGCAACTACTCTCCTACTCGTTGCCTTTACTCATTTTGGGCATTGCCGGCATTATGAACCAAACCATCGACAAAATTATTTTCCCTTTTTTGATAGACAACCCCGAAACGGCAAACAGCGAATTGGGCATCTACGGAGCTTGTTTTAAAATAGCCATGGTGATGATGATGTTTACGCAGGCTTTTCGCTATGCCTACGAGCCGTTTGTATTTGCCAAACACGAAGACAAAGAAAGCGTGGGCGCCTACGCCGATGCCATGAAATTTTTCGTGATTTTTGCATGGCTCATTTTCTTGGGCATCACGTTTTATATCGACATTTTCAAGCTGATTATCCGCAGCGACTATTGGGAGGGACTGAAAATCGTACCCATCATACTCTGCTCCTATATCTTTCAAGGCGTGTTTTTCAACCTTTCTATCTGGTATAAACTTACAGACAAAACAAAATACGGTGCTTATTTTTCTATCATCGGACTTATTATCACACTCATTATCAACATCGTATTTGTGCCGAAATACAGCTACATGGCATCGGCAATGGCTTCGCTGGTTTGCTACTTTGTCATTATGATAATATCTTACGCCATCGGACAGAAATACTTAAAAATTCCTTACGATTTACGTTCGATAGCGCTCTATTCGATTGTGGCTGTGGGTATGTATGCAAGCAGTTTCGTTTTCCAATTTGAATCGGCCGTTGTCAATTATATTTACAAAACCGTACTGCTCATTCTGTTTGTGGCAATCATACTCAAACGCGATTTGCCCATCAGCCAACTGCCATTCATCGGGAAATATTTCAAGAAATGACGAAACAAGCAATTACATTGATAACAAAAGGGAAATGTGCATATCTCCATTTGATGAAGAAAACCAACTACTTGCTGTTTTTGTTGGCGGCAGCATCGCTTGCAATGCCTTACGCACCAATGCGGATAATTTGGACAGCATGGCTGACAACGTGGTTTTTGGAATTTCGATTCGTTTCAAAAGCCAACATCAATTTCGACAAAAAGATGATTCCCTGCCTGCTTGTAGGCATTTACTTTGTATGGCAGGCATTATCCTACTGCTGGGCGGCAGAACAGGTTGCAGCAGGCAAGGCTCTTGAACGCCAACTGACGTTTGTCATACTTCCGTTTGTAGCCTTGTTCGGAGTGAACAAAAATTATAATGCCAAGCAAATTGCACGATGGTTTGTAGTCGGCGTATTTCTAACGGCGATATGGTATTTGAGCAGTTGCCTATTGCTGGACAACTATCATAATATCAGCCAAAACAAACCTTACTCGAAATTGGAATTCGACTCGTTTATAAAAGGTTTTTACACCTATTTCAATAAGATAAAACACCGTTTCTTCTTTTCCACAGCCGCCACACTTGCTTCGGTGGTGCTGTTTTTTTATTTCAACGACCTGAAAAAGAAAATCGGTCGTTTGTATTCATGGATTTTTACAAGTGCATTTTTCGTCGCTACCCTTTCGGTAGTGATACTTTCCGGCTCAAGAGCCTCTATTGTTACCTATTTATTGCTACTATTCTTTCTTTTATGCAAATATTTCATTCGAAAGAGGAATTGGGTTTTTGTCTTTATATCGATTTTCGTGTTCGGTTATTCGCTTTGCATGTTTTACATATATCACCCGCGCATGCAGAACATTCACATTGACGACGTAACAAATCCAACCGCATTCGAAACGGACGACGAGCCTCGCTTTGCCATTTGGAACTCAACATTGAAGCATATCGACGAATACATTGTAACGGGAAAAGGAGCCGGCAACAGCATTTATTTTCTGAGCAAGAAATTTGAAGAGGACAACTATCCCGCCTATTTCATGGAACGAGGATTTCACTCGCACAACCAATACTTCGAAACGCTTATAGAGTTAGGCATTTTGGGATTGTTACTCCTTTTGTGTACAATGTTTGCATTGGTCAGGTACAGCGAAAAGAGGTATCGAATGTTAGCCCTCTTCATTGTGTCGGTTTTCTGCATCAACTTCTTGTCCGACACGGTCATACGACCATTGGAGGGCGTTATTTTGTTTAGTTTTTCGGTTATATTTCTGCTTATTTTGAACCGCGAGGAGAAAAATTAGTTTTCATTTTCTCCCGAAATCGGCGGGAATCTCGCCCCAATGCTCGGTGTCCCACTTAATAATCGGCGTAGAGAAATCATTTGTTTTCAACCACTGTTCGGCACGAGCAATCAACTCAAACGATTTTGTATTTTTGGGTGTTTGCGGCAATTTTGTTTTGCACTTTTTACCCCGCACCCAACTAATGGCGCTAATGCTGTCGGAATATAACGGCAAATCGAGATGGTGTTCTTTCAAATATGCCAACCCATGTACAATTGCCAGAAATTCGCCGATATTGTTGGTAGAATCCTCAAACACGCCCTGATGAAAAAGCTCGTTGCCGGTGGAAGTCGAAACGCCACGATACTCCATTCGTCCCGGATTGCCGCTACAAGCCGCATCGACGGCTATTCCCTGCCTCAAATTATCGGGAGCGGACTTTTTACACTCTTCGGCCTTGCCTTTGACCACGTCCCAATAGTCGCGACGAAAGGCTTCGCACGCCTCTTCGCGTGTGGCAAACGATTTGTACTTGGCGCCATTGTACCCTTGCACCAAGGTTGCACACTCTGCCCACGAATCGAAAATGCCCTTTTCGCGACCTTCCCACACCACATAATATTTTCGTTTTACCATACGTTTTTTCGGCAAAGATAATCTTTTTGCAGATATTGCCTTTTGCAGTAAGAAAAACTATCTTTGTCCAAAAAAAGACGATAATGATTAAAATAAGCAATATAACCAAGAGTTTTGGCAGTTTGGAAGTACTCAAAGGCATCAGCCTCGAAATAAAGCCACACGAAATAGTTTCGATAATGGGTGCGAGCGGTGCCGGAAAAACCACTTTGTTGCAGATTATCGGCACTTTGGACAAACCCGACAACGGACAGATAATTATAAACGGCACCGACATTGCAACACTCAACGAACGACAATTGTCGGATTTTCGCAACCAACACATCGGGTTTATTTTTCAGTTTCATCAATTATTGCCCGAATTTACGGCTGTAGAAAACATTCAGATACCGGCATTGATAGCCGGAAAGTCCTTTAAAGAATCAGAAAAGGAGGCAAAAGAGATTCTCTCTTTTCTGAATTTAAGCCATCGGGCAAAGCATAAACCGACAGAGTTGTCGGGAGGCGAAAAGCAACGCATTGCCGTTGCAAGAGCGCTCATCAATCACCCCGAAGTGATTCTTGCCGATGAACCTACCGGCAGCCTCGACTCGCAAAACAAGGAAGATTTGCACCGATTGTTTTTCGACCTACGCAACAATTTCGGACAAACATTTGTGGTAGTTACGCACGACGAGTCGCTCGCTTCTCTGTGCGAACGAACCATTTATATGAAAGACGGGAAAATCGTATAAAAAAGGAGAAACTTTTGTTTCCCCTTTTTTGTGTTATTTATTAAACTCGCGCAAACGGATATTGGTCAGCACCCGTTTCGTATTCAAAGCAAAATCGCCATTCATTATCCACGAATAGTAGCCGGGGTCGCGGTGCAACACATCGGCAACACGCATTCCTTTGTATTTGCCGAAGTTGAAAACCTCCTCGTCTTTATCGTTATAAACAATGCGCCCCGCAAAATCCACATTGCGGTTGTAAGTCATTTCCGACAAAGCTGCCACATCGTTTTGCAACTGCGGATAACGGTCTAATTGCGCTTTAAGCACCTCGTAGGTAGCGCGCGTATCGGCATCGGCCGAATGGGCATTTTCCAAATCCTTTTTGCAGTAAAATTTATAGGCTGCCGACAAAGTGCGTTGTTCCATTTTGTGAAAAATAACCTGCACATCGACAAACTTGCGTTTCGACAGGTCGATATTCACCCCCACGCGCTCAAACTCCTCTGCCAAAAGCGGTATATCAAAACGATTGCTATTATATCCCGCCAAATCGCATCCTTCAAACTCGCGAGCCAACACCTTGGCCAATTCCTTAAACGTAGGGCAATCGGCTACATCGTTGTCGTAAATGCCATGCACCTGCGAGGCTTGTTCGGGAATGTGCATTTCGGGGTTTACGCGATAGGTTTTGGACACCTCTTCGCCATTTGGCATAACTTTCAGATACGAAATCTCAACAATCCTATCGGTAGTAATATTAGTTCCCGTTGTTTCCAAATCGAAGAAAACAAGCGGATTTTTCAAATTCAACTGCATATATTTCCTTTAAAAGAAATCCTTCCAAAAAGAGGAAGGATTTTTTTTCTAATCGTTTAACAACATTGGCATTAACAACATCAGCAGATGCTCATCTTCGTTCTGCTCGAAGGGGAGAATCAAGCCCGCACGCGACGGATCGGACAACTCGATAGACACCTCTGTTGCACTGATGTTATTTAAAATCTCAATCAGGAATTGCGATTTGAACCCTATTGTCAGAGGTTGTCCCGAATATTGGCACTCCAAGGTTTCTTCAGCCGAAATAGAGAAATCGATGTCTTGTGCCGATATGTTCAACGCATTATCGTTGAGCGACAATTTTATCAGGTTGTTTGCTTGATTGGTAAACAGCGACACACGACGCAACGCATTTATCAACGACACCCTGTCAACCACAATTTTATTGACATTGTCTTCCTGCTTTGGTATCACATTTTCATAATTCGGGAATCGTCCCTCTATCTGACGACAGAACATTTTGTAATGCGAAAGCGTAAAAGCCACATTCTTTCCGTCGAACTCGATTACCACATCGCCATTCTCTTTCGGCAAAATGGTTTTGAGAATGCCCGAAGGCTTTTGCGGCAAAATGAAATTTGCCACCAAATCGGGTTGCAAAGCCATGCTGCGGAAACGCACCAATTTGTGTGCATCGGTAGCAACAAAAGTTACATTGTCCTGACGAATATCAAAAAAGACACCTGTCATTGTCGGACGCATTTCGTCGGTTGCTGCCGCAAACAAAGTTTTGTTTATTCCGTTGAGCAACACATCGACAGGCAAAGTCAACGTATTTTTGTCTTCCAACATTTCAGGCAAAGAAGGATATTCTTCACCTATCTGACCCACGAAATTGTATTTACCGAAAGCCGATGTCATGGTGATAGACATATCGTCGTCGTTGATATCAAAGGTCAAAGGCTGCTCCGAAAACTCTTTCAGCGTATCCAACAACAATTTGGCGGAAATAGCTACCGAGCCTTCGCCTATAACCTCCGAAATTTCGACCGAGGTAGTCAGCGTTGTTTCCAAATCGGAAGCCGTTAATAACAATTCGTTACCCGTAATTTTCAATAAAAAGTTATCCAAAATCGGTAACGTGTTTTTTGTGCTGATAACACGGCTTATCGACTGCAACGAACTCGACAATGCCGTACTTGAAACCGTAAATTTCATATATCTAAAATTTTATAAATTACCCTGTTAATGCTACAAATATACTACTTTTTCAAAAAAAGAAGATGAAAAAATCAATGCCCTTTGATAATGCCACGCTCCGACGATTTAATGAAATCGACAATCGCATCTCGCTCGGGCGATTGAGGCACCTCGGCAACAATTTTCTCCAAAGCGGCTTTCACATTCAATTCGGACAAGAATATTTGACGATAAATTTCCTGAATAGAAGCAATCGCTTCATTCGAAAATCCGCGACGACGCAATCCCACCGAATTTATCCCGAAATAGGCAACCGGCTCATGAGCAGCTATCACATACGGAGGAACGTCTTTATTCAACTTTGTACCGCCCTGTATCATTGCATGGCAACCTATTTTTGTAAACTGATGAACGAGTGTTCCTCCTCCAATGACAGCAAAATCGGACACCTCCACCTCGCCTGCAAGCTGTGTGGCATTCGACATGATGATGTTGTTACCCAACACGCAATCGTGAGCCACATGGCAATAAGCCATTATAAGGCAGTTGTCGCCCACAACGGTTTTTCCACGCGAGGCAGTACCTCGATGTATGGTTACACATTCGCGTATGGTAGTATTGTTGCCAATTATCACATACGACTCTTCGCCATGAAATTTCAAATCTTGAGGTTCGGCACCTATCACTGCTCCCGGGAAAATACGGCAATTATCGCCTATTCGTGTTTTTTTCAAGATAGTAGCATGAGGACCCACATAGGTATTATCGCCTATTACCACATCTTCGTCGATATAAGCAAACGGAGCAATTGTTACATTTTTTCCGATTTTGGCATCGGAGTGAATAAAAGCTTGACTATTCATCTGTTATTTATTTTTTACAATTTGGGCTGTTATTTCGGCTTCGCATGCCAATTCGCCTTTTATAAACGTATAGCCTTTCATAGTTGCAATGCCATGGCGAATTTCCGTTGTAATATTAACACGCATAATCATGGTATCGCCGGGTATAACCTTATGATAAAAGCGCACGTTATCTATTTTTAAGAGATAAGTGGAATACAACTCGGGGTTTTCTTTGCCTTTCAACACCAAAATACCCGCGCTTTGTGCCATTGCTTCCACTTGCAAAACACCCGGCATTACAGGTTCTTCGGGGAAATGTCCCAAAAATTGTATTTCGTTAAACGATACGTTTTTCACCGTTACAATCGTACTTTCCGTTATTTCCATCACCTTATCCACCAAAAGAAACGGGAAGCGATGCGGCAACAATTTTCTTATATCGTTTACATCCATTATCGAATCCTGATAAACGGAATATTTCGGAGGAAAGACCTCCAATCGTTTTATATCGTGGCGAATTTGCTTAGCCAATGCCGTATTGGTAGTGTGCCCCGGATAGCTGGCTATAACGCGTCCTTTAATAGGCTTACCTATCAACGACAAATCGCCTATCACATCGAGCATTTTATGACGTGCAGGTTCGTTATCGAACAACAATTCGGTATTCAAATATCCAAACTTATTGGCTTTCGGGCAAGGTTGGTGCATCGTATCTGCCAAGCGTTGCAACTCCGACTGCGGAATTTCCTTGTCGTAAATAACCAATGCATTATTCAAATCGCCACCTTTTATAAGATTCATTTTCAGCAACGGCTCTATTTCACGCACAAAAACAAAAGTACGACAAGGAGCCACCTCGCGTTCAAAATCGTCCATCGAGTCGAGCACCGCAAACTGATTACTCAAGATAGGCGAATCGTAGCCGATAAGTACTTGAACACTGAAATCGTCGTCGGGCAAGATGGTGATTGTCGATTTGCTATCGGGCATTTGATAAGTGATTTTTTTAGTAACGACAAAAAAATCTTTTTCCGCCTGCTGTTCCTGCACACCAACCTCGTTAATCTTTTCGACATAGAATTTGGCACTACCATCTAAAATAGGAAACTCGGGAGCATTTACCTCCATCAAGCAGTTGTCGATACCCAACGCATACAAAGCCGCCAAAGCGTGCTCCACCGTGCTTATTTGAATATCACCTTTTTTGATTACCGTACCACGCGTAGTGCCCGACACATAGTCTGCCAAAGCAGGTATTTCGGGCTGTCCTTCCAAATCTACACGTTTTATCACCCGCCCAAAATTGTCGGGAGCAGGTTTTAAGGTCAGTTCTATTTCGAGTCCTGTATGCAAACCCTTTCCTTTAACCGAGAAAGAGTCTTTTAAAGTTCTTTGTTTTAACATTTTACTTCTTTTTATTTTCAAGCTCTGCCACACGCCGCTCAAGCATAGCCACTGTGCGTTGCAAATCGGGCAGATTTTTATACACAACACTTGACCGACGGAAATTGCCGACCGAAACAGCAGGATAACCCATCAGTATCGAGCCACTCTCTTTGATTGAATTGTGCACGCCCGATTGAGCACCAACAGTTGTTTTGTCGGCTATCGAAATATGGCCGGCAATGCCAACCTGACCGCCGAAAACGCAGTTTTTACCCACCTTGGCCGAACCGGCTACACCAACTTGCGATGCCATTACGGTATGATCGCCCACCTCTACATTGTGTGCTATTTGTACCAAATTGTCCAATTTCACACCTTTATGAATGATGGTGTGTCCCATCGTAGCGCGGTCTATCACCGTATTAGCACCAATTTCCACATCGCTCTCAATAATCACATTGCCCAACTGCGGTATTTTGGCATACGAGCCATCGGGTTGCGGAGCAAAACCGAAACCATCGGAGCCGACCACTACACCTGCATGCAAAATGCAGTTATCGCCCACCACACAATCGTCGTACACCTTCACTCCTGCATACAACGTAACATTTTTACCGATTTTCACATTGTTGCCGATAAAAACTTGCGGATAAAGCGAAGCACCTTCGCCTATTACGGCATTTTCGCCTACCACAACAAAGTCGCCTATGTATTTTGCCGCACATTGTGCTGAAGCGGCTATCGACACCATCGACGAAACACCCTCGCGTTTGGGTTTAAACTGCTCTACAAGTCGCAACAACGACGCCAACGCTTGATACGAATCGTCCACACGAATCAACGTCGCTTTCACAGGATGCTCCAACACCAAATTGCGATTGACAAGCACGGCATCGGCCTTTGTTTCGTAAATGTATGGCAAGTATTTCGGATTCGACAAGAAGGTAAGCGTTCCGGACCTTCCCTCTTCTATTTTCGACAAATCGGACAACTTAACTTCGGCATCTCCCTCAATTTCACCTTTCAAGAAATCCGCTATTTGTTTCGCTGTAAATTCCATAATTTTTTTTAGAAAATTTCAGCAAAGATAAAAATTTTATATGTAACAAGCATTCTTCACCATACGAAATGGGCAAAAATATAGCCTTTGCCATCTGTAAAATGTCCGAATAAAAAACGGCACTCATTGTCAAAAAAAATAATTACTTTTGCATGCTGTTTTAAAGCGGTATTATACGATAAATCATATTTAAAAACATAATCATTATGGCAAAATTAAATTTTGGCGGTGTAATTGAGAATGTCATTACCCGCGAAGAATTTCCTTTGGAAAAAGCACGTGAAGTATTGAAAAACGAAACCATTGCCGTTATCGGATATGGCGTTCAGGGTCCCGGTCAGTCGCTCAACTTGCGCGACAACGGATTCAATGTCATTGTAGGGCAACGTCAAGGTAAAACATACGAAAAAGCCGTTTCGGACGGATGGGTGCCGGGAGAAACGCTTTTCGGCATCGAAGAGGCTTGCGAAAGGGCATCTATCGTTATGTGCTTGTTGAGCGACGCCGCTGTGATGTCCGTTTGGCCTACGCTTAAAAACTACTTGACCGCAGGCAAAGCGCTCTATTTCTCGCACGGATTTGCTATTACTTGGAACGACCGCACGGGCGTTGTGCCTCCTAAAGACATCGACGTGATTATGGTAGCTCCTAAAGGCTCGGGCACTTCGCTCCGCACCATGTTTCTCGAAGGTCGCGGCTTGAACTCCTCGTATGCCGTTTATCAGGACGCTACGGGCAAAGCCATGGACCGCACCATTGCACTCGGCATCGGCATCGGCTCGGGCTACTTGTTCGAGACGACCTTTGTGCGCGAAGCCACTTCGGACCTTACCGGCGAACGCGGCTCGCTCATGGGTGCCATTCAAGGACTTCTTTTGGCACAATACGAAGTGTTGCGCGAAAACGGACACACACCTTCCGAAGCATTCAACGAAACGGTAGAAGAGCTTACGCAATCGCTCATGCCTCTTTTTGCAAAGAACGGTATGGACTGGATGTATGCCAACTGCTCCACCACCGCACAACGTGGTGCCTTGGACTGGATGGGACCTTTCCACGACGCCATCAAACCCGTGGTTGAGAAGCTTTATGCCAGCGTAAAATGCGGTAACGAAGCTCAAATATCCATCGACAGCAACTCCAAACCCGACTATCGCGAAAAGTTGGAAGAGGAGTTGAAAGCGCTTCGCGAAAGCGAAATGTGGCAAACGGCCGTTACCGTACGCCAACTTCGCCCCGAAAACAACTAATAAATAATTTTATACAACGACGAACGCCGCACCTTGCAAGATGCGGCGTTTTTTTATTCTGTATCCGATTTTTTATATTCATTTTATAAAAGATGTAAGGACGTGGCACGCCGCGTCCCTACAATGTTTTCCTGCGGACGCATTCAATGCGTCCCTACGGTTTTGGACGCGCCACGGCACGTCCCTACCATTTTTCTCCCCCTTCAGGGGGCTGGGGGCTTTAAAGAACAGGGCGGACGGACCGACCGTAGTAACGGCTGCCGTAGTTCATGTACACGCCGTCCGAGTAGAAGATCACGTACCACGCGCAGTACGGGTCGTCCGTGTTGAGCGAACTCGACCAATAGCCGCCGATGTTGCCCGCGAGGTACAAGCCATCGTAGTCGCGATAGCCCGCCGCAGGGAGAAATATGGAATTGCCGTTGATGTTGCTCTTCACCGTACAGCCTTTCACGCCATTGCGGGTTGTCCATGTCCAAGTGCAGTTATCTATCAGTTCTTGCCATTCGGCATTGGTAGGCATGCGCCATTGGCCGCCCCAATTGGCACGAGCGACATCGTCCTCGGGGTCGAGTACGGTTTTGTTATCTACGGTGCCGAAATCGTTATATGTGCAATATTTGGTTAGGGTATCTTCAGTGCCGTTGCACCATTTGTAAGTACTCCAATTGTAAGTGCGTTTAGTGGTGGCGCCCCAAGCAAAGTAGTCGCCGTACTCCTCGGGGGAGGTGGCACCTACGTTGCAAGTTGCCCACTTTACGCTCAAGCCGAGGTCCACATATTCATGACCATTCATACTTCCATTTTTTAAAATTCAGTACAAATATAAAAAAACTGTAAATGTTACAAACCTTTTTGTTTTGCCTCATTCCAATATGTATCCATTGTGGATAAAGAGAGCTCTTTGAGCGACTTGCCTGCCGCCCGCACCTGCTCTTCCATGTAATTAAATCGGCGAATGAACTTTTTATTTGTTCGCTCCAAAGCGTTTTCGGGATTTATATCGTACAAGCGCGCCGCATTGACAAGGCTGAACATCACGTCGCCAAACTCGGCCTCCTGCTTGTCGGCATCGGCGGCATCCACCTCACGCTCAAACTCCGAAATCTCTTCACGCACCTTTTGCCACACTTGCGATCGTTCGTCCCAATCGAAACCCGCATTGCGTGCCTTGTCCTGTATGCGGTAAGCCTTTACCAAAGCAGGCAAAGCCGACGGCACGCCTTGCAAAACGGTACGGTTGCCGCCTTTTTCTTTCAGTTTGAGTTGCTCCCAATTCTGCGCCACCTGTTCCGAATTGGCTACCTGTACATCGCCAAAAATGTGCGGATGTCGATAAATGAGTTTCTCGCAAACGGCATCGCACACATCTTTTATGTCGAACTTGTCGGTTTCGGAAGCAATCAGCGCATAAAACGTGATGTGCATCAATACATCGCCAAGCTCTTTTTTCAAATCCGTGAGATTGTTCGTCGAAACAGCCTCTGCCAATTCGTACACCTCTTCGATAGTAAGCGTGCGCAACGACTCAAGGGTTTGTTTGCTATCCCACGGGCATTTGGCACGCAACTCGTCCATAATGTTGAGCAATCGACCAAAAGCCTCTTTTTTTTCTTCCAAAGTGTGTTTCATTGCTTAATTATTAAATTTAAGCACCACGCCTCCGTAAGGTTTTACCTCCAACTCAATCGGAAGCGTAGGGCAAAGCGTTATCGTATAACTTTTGTGTAAAAACAAATCGCGCACGCATTGTTCGTCGTTCGGGTTCAGTCCCAAAAATCGGAACACCTCCTGCGTGACGTTCAAGCGGATATGCTGCTCTTCGGCAGAAAAATTGACCACCAGCAGCAGTGTTTCGTGTTCGTAGCGCCGTATCCATGCAAAAAGTTTGGTGGCATCATAATCCGGATTTTCAAGGTTTAAATACTGCAAATCGTACATAACGCCCTTTGTAACGGCATTCTCTTTTGCCACCGTAAACAAACGAGTGTAAAAATCCTGCAAGTTACGCTCCTCCAACGTCAAACGTTGCGTGTTGTAGAGTCCGCCATTGCGCCAACGAATTATTTTGTCAAGGCTCCAATAATCGAAAATGGTTGTACGCCCGTCGCGTCCGCTGAATCCCTCTTCGTCCATTCCGTATTCGCCAAGTTCCTGCCCGAAATAGCACATCGAGGGCGAAGCCGTGAGCAGTGTTGCCACCATCATTGCAGGGATAGCCCGCTGTGCATTGCCTGCAAAAAAGTCGGAAGCGATGCGTTGCTCGTCGTGGTTTTCCAAAAACGACAACATGTGCCCCTGAATGTCGTTTACCGACTGCCATGCGCAAGTTATTTCGCTTGCCGAACGGTAGCCGCAAGTGACGCCGCGCAACGTATCGTAGAGTCCGACCTTGTCGTAAAGATAATCGAAGCCGCCCTCGTGTATATACGCACGATAAAGCGACGGATTGTACACCTCCGCTACGAAAAACAGTTGCGGGTATTGCTTTTTTACCTCCGCTATCACCCAATGCCAAAACTCCACAGGCACCATTTCGGCCATATCGCACCGAAAGCCATCAACGCCTTTTGCTGCCCAATAGAGCAAAATATCGCGCATTTTGAGCCATGTGTCGGGCATAGGGTCGAAGTGATGCGCACCTCCACCCATGTAATCGACTCCGTAGTTGAGTTTCACGGTTTCGTACCAATCGTTTACCGACGGCGACGGCGAAAAACAATCGTTGCCCGTAGCTTTGGCGGGACATTCCGTATAGTTTCCCAAATCAAACCGAGGTGCAAAAGGCGTATTTGGAAAATAGTAGAAATTGTTTTGCGGACTGAAACCCAACTCCTTTCGGTCGGCTTCGCCAAAGTCGCGCACCCCGTCGGGTTTCATATCCGAGCGGTAGGTGCGTGCCACATGGTTCGGCACAAAGTCGATAATTGCACCCAAACCCGCACGATGCGTACGACGCACAAGCGCTTCGAACTCTTCGATGCGGTTGGCGGGTTGCTCCACCAAGTCGGCATCTATATCGTAATAATCGCGCACGGCATAAGGCGAACCGGCAATGCCTTTCACCACTGAAGGCACATCGGCTTCAATCTGTTCGTGAGCAGTGGCGGTGGCATGCTCCAAAATGCCCGTAAACCAAATATGCGTAACACCCAGTTTCTTTATTGCACGCAAGCAGTTGGGCGTAAAAGAAGAGAGCCGACCGCTGCCATTCTGCTGCAACGTGCCGTTTTTCTTTCGTTTGGCGTTGTCGTTGCCAAACAATCGTGGCACGACTTGATAAATTATCATTTTCTCGTTATTCATAATTCAAGCAATCCTTCGGGTAACGACATATACAAAATACGATGTTCGGCATCTATCTCCGCAATCAAATCCTCCGACACGGGAATCAAATAGTCGCCCACGGCGAAAAGCACATTGGCGGTAGTGTCATCTACCGACGCAATGGTGCCGACACGCCCTTTTGTCGTATCGTACAAATCGAAACCCACAAAATAATCCATTCCGTAGGACAAACGCTCCTCGTCGATTTCCGATTTCGGCACAAAGATAGCCAACCCCGAAAGTGTTGCGGCCTCTTGCTCGCTATCGATGCCATCGAAGTGCAACAACAGCGATTCGTTCCCTTTTGTCCTGCACGACTTAATAAAGAAAGGCACAAAAATACCCTCCATGCACAGCACAACAAATCCGATTTCCTCTATATCGAAAGCACCGATGGAAAAGCGGCACGACAATTCGCCCTTTATTCCGTGCGGTTTGCCCACCATACCCACTTCAAGCAATTCTTCTTCGCGTATCATTCTTTTTATTTTGTAGATGCAAAAATACAAACTATAATTTGTTTTTCGGGAAAAAGGCACTATCTTTGCAGTCCGTTTTACGCAATCTCTGGCAAAAGGTTTGTGAATATTGCGTAAAGGAACTTTAAAAATTATATATCAATGGATTTAATTAAAATTGCAGAAGAGGCTTTTGCTTCAGGCAAACAGATTCCCGCTTTCAAAAGTGGAGACACGATTACGGTAGCTTATCGCATTATCGAGGGTAACAAAGAGCGTATCCAGATGTATCGTGGCGTAGTGATTAAAATTGTAGGACATGGTGCAAAAAAACGCTTCACCGTGCGCAAAATGTCGGACAATGTCGGTGTTGAAAGAATTTTCCCGATGGACTCTCCGTACATCGACAGCATCACTGTAAACAAAATCGGTAAAGTTCGTCGTGCAAAACTTTATTACTTGAGAGAATTGACAGGTAAGAAAGCACGTATCAAAGAGAAAGCCATTTAATTTTTAATAGTTTTTAAAAAAGTGAATCCTTCTTCTTGGTGAGAAGGATTTTTTTATTTCTGCGCCTTTCGAAACAAAGCATACGGTTTTCTCCTCTCGCCTTGTTTTCACCTTGCACAACAAGGCAAAATAAGATAATTTTGCATGCAGAAATACGACAATTTTTATTCCTATATGAAAAAGTTTGGAAACATCTTGTTCTTTCTTTTTGCTTTTTGCATCAGCAGCAATGCAGATGTGATTGTTACGAACGACAATCGGAAAATAGCGTGCAAGGTTTTGGAAGTAAACATAGAAACGCTGCAATACAAAAGAGCCGACAACGCCGAAGGCCCTACCTACACCATTTCGAAAGACGAAATCAAATCGGTTACCTACGACAACGGAACAACCGAATATTTCAGCAAAAAAAGAGAGCGGATTTACATAGCCGAACCTGTCAGCTACAACGGCGAAGAGGTTGTTTTCTCTCAAAAGAGAGGGTTCTCGTTTGCCAACGGCGATAGCATTTCGGAGAGTCAATACCTATATCTTACGCAACAATACTGCATGGAAGCCAACAAGCAATACTTGAAAGGCGAAAAACTGCGCCGTGCAGGGAAATGGCTGATCGCAGTAGGGTTGCCTACCACGATTATAGGAGCAGGATTGCACATTGCCTACAACGACAACGAACGGAACAAAGCTTCGAAAACCACCGGAATCATACTTTGGGCGGTAGGGGCTCCCACGTTGTGTGCGAGCATTCCACTTTATATTGTCGGCATAAAACAGAAGAAACAAAGCGTAACCACATTCAACCAAAACAGACCGCAAAAAAGCCTATCCTTGTTTTTCGCACCCGACAACAACAGCATAGGCGTGTCATTCAATTTTTAAAAACGCATGTTCTACTCATCACATACATTGCCAAACGGCATCCGCCTTGTTCATCATTACGAAAAATCGCCCGTCGTATATTGCGGATTGGCCATCGGTGTAGGCTCACGCGACGAGAACAAAGAACAATACGGGTTGGCTCACTTCACCGAGCACATGCTCTTCAAAGGCACGAAAAAAAGGAAAAGCTGGCACATACTCAACCGCTTGGAAACCATCGGAGGTACGCTCGACGCTTATACCACCAAAGAGGAGACGTTCGTCTATTCGGCCATTCCGACAACGTATTTCGAAAGAGCTGCCGAATTGCTTGCCGACATACTGTTTCACTCGCAATTTCCGCAACACGAAATAGAAAAAGAGGT
>SAMEA3663036__coassemble_208_pt1 | contig 29041 bp, 23 predicted proteins | sample SAMEA3663036__metabat2_low_PE_036 | metagenome-assembled genome bin SAMEA3663036 (sample SAMEA3663036) | pig gut metagenome | biome: pig gut; feature: pig-associated habitat; material: faeces | place: France | collected 2012 | reverse complement strand
TTCTTTAGACGAAACAGATCCAAATGAATTAAAAGTGAAAATCAGGTAAAATGAAATTTGAACTTCAATCGACCGATACGAAAACCAATGCACGAGCCGGATTGATTACGACCGACCACGGTATGATAGAAACGCCGATATTTATGCCTGTCGGTACGTTGGGCTCTGTCAAAGCGGTACACCAACGCGAATTGTCCGACGATATTAAGGCACAAATCATTTTGGGCAATACCTATCATTTGTATTTGCGTCCGGGAATTGACATTATAGAGGCTGCCGGCGGATTGCATAAATTCAACGGTTGGACTCGTCCGATACTGACCGATAGTGGTGGTTTTCAGGTTTTTTCGCTATCTAATACACGAAAACTGACCGAAGAAGGAGCCGTTTTTCGCTCGCATATCGACGGAAGCAAACATGTGTTTACCCCCGAGCGGGTGATGGACATCGAACGTGCGATAGGTGCCGATATTATGATGGCTTTTGACGAATGTCCTCCGGGAAATTCGGATTATAATTATGCGAAAAAATCGTTGGAATTGACACATCGTTGGTTGGATAGATGTATTGCTCGTTTTAACGAAACAGAGCCGAAATACGGTTACACGCAATCGCTTTTCCCTATTGTACAAGGTTGTGTTTATCCTGATTTGCGCCGTCAATCGGCCGAATTCGTTGCATCGAAAAACGCCGACGGAAATGCCATCGGAGGTTTGGCGGTAGGCGAACCGGTCGATAAAATGTACGAAATGATAGAGTTGGTAAATGAAATATTACCTAAAAACAAACCCCGTTATCTGATGGGAGTTGGCACTCCTGTTAATATCTTGGAAGGAATAGAACGCGGTGTCGATATGTTCGATTGTGTGATGCCGACGCGTAATGGTCGCAATGGAATGATATTTACCTCCGAAGGCATTATGAATATGCGCAACGAGAAATGGAAAAACGACTTTTCGCCATTAGATCCGAACGGGACATCGTATGTCGATACGTTTTACTCGAAAGCCTATGTGCGGCATTTGATAGCAAGTAAGGAACTGCTCGGAATGCAAATTCTGTCGATTCATAATCTTGCATTTTATCTTTGGTTGGTAAAAGAGGCAAGAAGTCATATCTTTGCCGGAGATTTTGCTTTATGGAAATCGCAAATGGTGGAAAAATTATCTCGCAGATTGTAAAGCCATGTTAAAAAAAATAGATTGGTACATAATAAAAAAGTTTATAGGCACCTATCTGCTCTCTATTGTGCTGATTATCAGCATTGCTGTGGTAATTGACGTAACCGAAAAGTTGGATAACTTTTTTGAGTCGAATGCGCCATTGAAAGCGATTATATTTGATTATTACTTGAATTTTATTCCTTACTATACCAATATGTTTACACCATTATTTACGTTTATTTCCGTCATATTTTTTACGTCGAAAATGGCGTCCAATTCGGAAATTATCGCAATTTTTGCAACTGGAATCCGATTCCGCCGTATGATGGTGCCTTATTTCATTTCTGCGGGTTTGATTGCCTTGATTTCGTTTTTGTTGACGGGCTTTGTGATACCTCCTGCCAACAAAATACGGCTGGATTTTCAAGATAAATACATATCAAAATTCACTTCTTCGGTGGTGCGTAATGTTCAATTGGAGGTAGAGAAAGGTGTTATTGTACACATCGATCGTTTTGAAGAAAAAACAAATAAAGGTTATCGTTTTTCGATGGATAAGTTTGAGGGGAAGCACCTTGTGTCGCGATTGGTGGCTTCGTCGGTAACGTGGGATTCGGGCTATAATTGGACGGTACACGAATACCTGCAACGGGATTTTGACGGATTGTACGAAACCATCATAAAAGGAGAAAAAGTGGACACGGTCATTAAAATGATTCCTTCCGATTTTTTTATCACCTCCGAACAAAGCCCGGAAATGAACAACATTGCTCTGAAAAAGTATATAAAGCAACAAGAAGCACGCGGAGCTGCCAATTTACAAGCGTTTAAAGATGAGTATTATCGACGTTTTTCTTATCCTCTTGCCGCTTTTATACTGACACTGATAGGCGTCTCTTTAGCATCGCGTAAGGTAAAAGGCGGAATGGGGTTGCATTTGGGCATAGGCATCGCATTGAGTGCCATTTTCATTCTGTTTTCAACCATCTCCTCTACATTCGCTGTCAGTGGGCAGGTGCCTCCTCTTTTGGCAGTTTGGCTTCCTAATATAGTGTTTACCGTGGTGGGTATTATCTTGTACCAAACAGCTCCTAAATAGTTATTTCCATTTGTAGAGATGATTCTTTTTGTAGAAGATTTTGTTGTGAATCAGTATTGAAAGATTGAGCAATGGAATCAGAATGTCGAACAACGGAATCAGCAAATAAAAACGACGCTCGTTTAACGCTTTTGCCGATAAATTTATGGAGAGAGCCTGTATGCCCCATCGAATAAGTAACATTCCCACTGCGATTAAGAACAAAATGTCGCATGTAAAAAAACATGTCAATACACTGATATAGAATAAAGCTCGTGAGCATACTTCGAAACCGATTCTTGTCAATGTGCTTTTTTTGTAAAGAGATGAAGTTGAAAGATGGCGTTCGCGTTGAGTAATCCATTGTTTGAATGTCTGTTTCGGAACAGATAAGGTTTTGCTCAAAGGCGATATTTCAACCTTTGTGTTGGTTTTGTTTGCAATAGCATTCACAAATAAATCGTCGTCGCCAGATTGCAGATGCAACATTCCTGCAAAACCTTTGTTCTGGAAAAACGAAGAACGGCGATACGCCAAATTTCTTCCGACTCCCATATAAGGATGCCCCTTTATTGCAAAGCCCATGTATTGTATGCAAATAAACAAAGTGTCGTAAGAGATAAGCTTGCTCAAAAAAGTGCTCTGAGCAAAATAAGCACCATAACCGAGAACAATCTCCGTCTTTTCGTCAAAATTTTTGACCATCTGCCGAATCCAATATTTGCTGGCAGCTTTGCAATCGGCGTCCGTAAAAAGCAAGTATTCGTTTTTTGCCGCTTTAATACCGACTGTGAGTGCCAATTTCTTCCGACTGATAACCTCTGCCGCCTCGGGAATGAAAGATTCCCGCAGATGTGGATATTTCTCCCTTAATAATGCTATTTGAGCGTGTAGGTCGGTGTCTTTTCCGTCGTTGATGACGATGACTTCGTAATTGGGATAGTCTTGCTCTAAAATACTCGGTAAGAACTTTTTTATGTTTTCGCTTTCGTTTTTCGCACAAATAATGACCGAAACAGGCGGAAGGGCTGATTCAAGGTTGTTGTTATTCCTTTCTCGTCGGTGTTTTTTCGCAATTTCAAAGTAATAGCGAATATAAAAATAGAGTTGAATGGAAAATGCAAAAAAAGAAAAGCCCAATAACACGTATATAGGCTTTGTAATAAATAAAAGAATAGGCATGGCTACAAAAAGAATGATTTCGGAAGTTCTCTTAAATTGTATTTAGAAGCCATAATTTCGCCATAGGCACCGGCAGAACGAATGGCAAGTAGGTCGCCTCGATGTGTTTCGTTCAAAAAGTAATCTTTGGCAAATGTGTCGCTCGATTCGCAAATCGGTCCTACAATGTCATATTTTTCAAAGTCTTTGTCGGATGAGATATTCTCGATGTGATGATAAGCTCCGTATAATGCAGGTCTGATAAGGTCGGTCATGCCTGCATCTACAATGGCAAAACGCTTTGTAGTTCCCTCTTTTATGTACAATACTTTGGTAATGAGGCTTCCGCATGGTGCTACAACCGAACGCCCTAATTCGAAATGCAAGGTTTGCCAAGACTCCAAATGCAGATATTCGTGAAAAACTTTGAAGTAAGTTTCAAAATCGGCCATGGGAATGTGATTCGGGTGTTGGTAGTTGATACCCAATCCTCCGCCTACGTTGATGTGCGATACCGTAATCCCCGTTTTTTTGAGCTCGGCTTGTATGTCGTTTATTTTGATGCACAAATCTTGAAACGGAGACATATCCGTAATTTGCGAACCAATGTGAAAGTGAATCCCTATTAATGAGATATTGTCAAGACGGTTTATCAGTTGGATCGTTTCTTGTAGTTGTTCAAGGTTGATGCCGAACTTGTTTTCGTTAAGCCCTGTAGTGATGTAAGAGTGCGTGTGTGCATCGACATTCGGATTGATACGCAGGGCAACTCTTGCCGTTTTGTTCAGCCTTTTGGCTATTTGGCTGATGATTTCCAACTCGGCAGTCGATTCAACGTTAAAGCAAAAAATATCGGCGTTGAGAGCGAGTTCAATTTCCCAATCGGCTTTTCCGACTCCGGCAAAAACAATGTCATTGCTATGAAATCCTGCTTTCAGTGCGGCCTTGATTTCACCACCGCTGACGCAATCGACACCTAATCCCTCTTGCTTGATGATGTCTAAAATCGTTTCGTTTGCATTCGCTTTGATGGCATAGTGTATCTTGTAGTTGTATTTGCCGGATTCCTGTTTGATGCAGGCAAGGGTTTTGTTTAACAACTCTGTGTCGTAAAAATAAAATGGTGTTTGAATGTTTTCAAACTTTTGTATGGGAAACGAACCTTTTATCATTGTTTTCAGTTAAAAAGTTTTTCGCTTAACAGATTCAGGGCTTTAACTTTGTCCTCTTTTTGTATGAGCATGGAAATGTTGTAATTGCTGCCGCCATAAGACACCATTCGTATGGGGACTTCGGACATGGCGTTCAAAACCTTGGCTTGGAAACCTACGTTGGTATAGGTTAAATCGCCAACCACGCAAATGATAACCATGTCGCTATCAACGGTTACCGTACCGAATTTTTTCAAGTCGTTGACAATCTCCGTAAGATGTTTTGTGTTGTCTATCGTAAGCGACACACCGACTTCCGATGTTGTAATCATATCAATGGAAGTTTGGTAATTTTCAAAGATTTCAAAAATCTTGCGTAAGAAACCATAAGCAAGCAACATTCTGCCCGATTTTATTTTTATGGCGGTGATGCCGTCTTTGGCTGCTACGGCTTCTATGACATTCTGTTTCGATTTGTTTGAAATGAGAGTGCCTGCTGCTTCCGGCTCAAGAGTGTTGAGCAAACGCACGGGGATGTTACCCAATTTGGCAGGAAGAATACAAGTGGGGTGGAGTATTTTTGCTCCAAAATAAGCCAACTCGGCAGCTTCTTCAAAGTTAAGGAATGGAATCGGTCGGGTGTTTTCCACAAAACGAGGGTCGTTGTTGTGCATCCCGTCGATGTCTGTCCATATCTGAATTTCCTCTGCTTTGATGGCTGCTCCTAACAACGAGGCTGTGTAATCGCTACCTCCGCGTTGCAGGTTGTCTATTTCTCCGTAAAAATTCCGGCAGATATATCCTTGTGTGATGTAAATGTCGGCATTGGGTTGTTTTTCGAGTTGTTTAGCCAACTCTTCTTGTATGAATTGCGTATCGGGTTCGCCATTCTTGTCTGTTTTTACAAATTCCAAAGCGGGAAGCAATACCGAGTTTTTACCTATTTCGTTAAGGTAGTTGTTGAATAGGTTGGTTGAAATAAGTTCTCCTTGAGCAAGGATTATTTTTTCCTCAAACAAGGTAAATGTATCGCTAAGGCTTGTAAACGAACGTAAGAAATTGAAAAAAGTCTGGATTAATTCTTTCCCTTTTTGTTTGTATTCTTCCGACGAAAATAATTCCTCTACAACGGGATAGTATGAATTTTCGAGCCTGTTGATGATTTCCATGGCTCCTGTCGGATTCTTTTTATATAAATAATCGGCAATTTCGACCAATTGGTTTGTTGTCCCCGACATGGCCGAAAGAACAACGATGTTATGTTTACTCTCGCATACTATTTTTGCGACTTCTTTCATTCGTTGTGCCGACCCTACTGATGTGCCTCCAAATTTTAAAACTTTCATGGTTGATAAATAATTGTATGAAAAAACGAGTGCAAAATTACAATTTATAAAAACATAATGGTGGTGTTGACAGCCGAAATGTTATTTTTTTGTTTCGTCGTACCAACTCGCATACATCGAGTAATTATGTGCAATTTTCTGATTGATTTCCTTTGCCTGCTCGGGTGAAACTTTTTTGACGAACTTGGCAGGAACACCCGCCCAAATCGTGTTGGGTTCGATAACGGTGTTGCTCAAAACCAATGCACCTGCGGCAACAATGGCTCCTTCACCGATTACGGCATTGTCCAAAACCGTTGCTCCCATGCCTATGAGTGCGTAGCTCTCTATCTTTGCACCATGAATCGTTACGTTGTGTCCTACCGAAACATAGTCGCCAATTTCGATGGTCGATTTGTTGTATAAAGTATGGAGAACAGCGCCGTCTTGAATATTTACATTATTACCTATGCGTATGGAATTGACATCTCCTCGCAAAACCGTGTTGAACCAAATGCTGCAATTGTTGCCGATAACAGTATCGCCGATAATGGTTGCGTTTTCGGCGATGAAACAATTTTCTCCAATTTTCGGAGTAAAACCTCTAACCTCTTTTATAAGTCCCATTTTATTGTTGTGTTTGCTCATTTTTCAAATATTTGTGCAAAAAATATTTAAAAAACTTGTGTGGAAATGAAAAAATAGTTTTCTTTGCACCGCAAAATTAAAAAACAAATTTCATTTATTAAAATTTAAAGTTATGTCAGAAATTTCAGAAAAAGTTAAAGCAATTATCGTCGATAAATTAGGCGTACAATTGTCAGAAGTTACCGAAGATGCAAACTTCAATACCGATTTAGGTGCGGATTCGCTTGACACCGTAGAGATGATTATGGATTTTGAGAAGGAATTCGGAATCTCAATCCCTGATGAAGAAGCTGAAAAAATTAAAACCGTAGGCGAAGCTATTTCTCACATCGAAGCAGCAGTCTCAAAATAAAAATTTTATGGAATTGAAAAGAGTAGTAGTAACCGGTATCGGTGCCATTACTCCTATCGGAAATACCGTCCCTGAATATTGGGACGGTTTGATAAATGGTCGAAGTGGAGCATCGCCTATAACACGTTTTGATGCGTCTAAATTTAAGACACAATTTGCGTGTGAAGTGAAAAACTTTGACCCTTTATTGTATTTTGATAGGAAAGAACTCCGTAAATATGACAGATTTACTCAGTTTGCGCTTGTTGCCGCAAAAGAAGGTATTACAGATGCCGACATTGATATCGAAAAAGTAAATCTTGATAGGGTAGGGGTAATTTTCGCATCAGGTATCGGAGGGCTTGAAACCCTTGAGCAAGAGATAGGTAATTATGCGCTGACAAAAGAAAACGGGCCTCGATTTAATCCGTTCCTTATTCCTAAAATGATAACGGATATTGCAGCCGGTCAGATTTCGATGATATATGGTTTTAGAGGACCTAACTTTGCCACAACTTCGGCTTGTGCATCATCGACGCATGCCATCGGTGTAGCATTTGATTTGTTACGTTTGGGCAAAGCCGATATTATGATTGCGGGAGGTTCCGAAGCAGCTATTACAAGTGCAGGCGTAGGCGGATTTAATGCCATGCACGCTCTTTCCGTTCGCAATGACAGTCCGCAAACGGCATCGCGTCCGTTTAGTAAATCGCGCGACGGATTTGTAATGGGCGAGGGTGCAGGCTGCTTGATACTCGAAGAGTTGGAGCATGCAACCAAGCGTGGTGCTAAAATCTATGCAGAGGTTGTGGGCGTAGGCTACTCGGCTGATGCTCACCATTTGACGGCTACTCATCCCGATGGATTGGGGGCTAAATTGGTGATGTCGAATGCTTTGGCCGATGCTCATCTTAAACCTTCCGATGTCGATTACATCAATGTGCATGGTACGTCGACTCCGCTTGGAGATATTTCCGAATCGAAGGCTATCAAAGATTTGTTTGGAGAAGCGGCGTTAAAGTTAAATATCAGTTCGACAAAGTCGATGACGGGGCATTTGCTTGGTGCTGCCGGAGCCGTAGAGGCGGTTGCTTCTGTGCTTGCAATAAAAAATGGTATCGTTCCTCCGACAATTAACCATGAAGCAGGCGATGAAGACGAAGAAATCGACTATTCGTTGAATTATACATTTAATAAAGCTCAAAAACGAGATGTAAATGTTGTAATGTCGAACACGTTTGGTTTTGGAGGACATAATGCAAGTGTAATCTTAAAAAAGATATAGATTTTGAAAAAAAATAAGGTTTCTAAATATGTAAGGCTTTTGTTTAATTTTAGAAAAAAGCCTTACATATTATTTCGTAATTTGTTGGGTTTCTATCCTTTGGATATAGAATTGTATCAGTTGGCCATGTTGAATAAATCGAATTTTGCCAAGGACAAAGATGGTCGGCTGATTAACAATGAACGTTTGGAGTTTTTGGGCGATGCGGTATTGGAAACTGCAGTAACCGATATTCTGTATCATCGTTTTCCGAATAAAAAAGAGGGCTTCTTGACTATTTTGCGTTCGCGTATCGTACAACGAAAAATGTTAAACAAACTTGGTATGCAGATTGGATTGAACCGCTTGGCAAAGTCGGCAGGGCTTTCCAAACCGTTTAATATTTATGGGAATACGTTGGAAGCACTTATCGGTGCAATCTATTTGGACCGCGGATATAAATATGCTCATTTGTTTGTCAATTCAATTTTGAAAAAGCATGTCAATTTGGGTAAAATATCAAATGAAGAGGCTAATTACAAAGTGAAATTGCAAGAGTGGGCGCAGAAAAACAAGATGAATTTCCGTTACGAGTTGTTTGAAGATGAAAATCCGAAATCAAATCATTTTGTAGCAGAACTTTATATTGAAGACGTGTTGGCCGGTGTTGGGACGGCTCTTTCAAAAAAAGAGGCACAACAACTCGCCGCCGAAACGGCTTATCGAAAGTTAACTCCAAACAATCCTTTGATGAAAGAGATTCGGGCGAAAAAAACGCCATCTCAACCTGAACAAGAACAAGAAGAAATTGTTTTAGAAGAAACGAACGATTAAACTTTAATATAAAGACTATGGAAATACCTCATTATTCACAATTGGTTTTCAAAAAAGCCAAGAAAAATCCCAACCAGCATATTCTTTATTATCGCGATAATTCATTGGCAAAGTGGATTGGTTTGACATGGAAAGAGTTGGCTGACAGAGTGATGCGTTTGGCATCGGCTTATGTGCGTTTGGGTATAAAAGAAGAAGATAAAATTGCAGTTTGCTCTCAAAACAGACCGCAATGTCTTATTGTCGATTTTGCAAATTTTGCAAATCGCGTGGTCTCTGTTCCGATGTATGCTACGGCTTCGGCTTCGCAAATCGAGTATATTGTTAACGATGCGCAAGTGTCGATCATATTTGTGGGCGATCAGCAACAATATGATAATGTGTTGTCTTTTGCCGAGAAATCGAAATCGTTAAAAAAGATTGTGGTTTTCGATGAGTCGGTTGATTTGCGTGGAAATCAGTCTGCTGCGTATTTCAGTCAGATTATGGAATTGGGCAATGACGAAAACGATATAAAAGTGGTTAAAACACGTCAGAATGCAGCCACAGAAAACGATTTGGCAATACTGATGTACACTTCCGGTACAACCGGCATTTCGAAAGGTGTAATGCTGACACACAGCAATCTGCTTGAAGCAATGCGTATTCATACGATAAAAATAAATCAGGTTGCAAAAAAAGAACGCTCCTTGGCGTTCTTGCCATTATCGCATATATTTGAACGTGGGTGGAGCTATTATTGCTTGTGGAGAGATGTAAAAGTTTATTTGGTTCAGAATCCGAAAGACATACAACAGGCAGTGCGCGAGGTTCGTCCGCATTATATGTCGAATGTGCCGCGTTTTTGGGAGAAAGTGGCTATCGGCATCAACGAAAAGATTGCCGCCATGACTCCATTCAAAAGAGCGATGGTAACGTGGGCAATGGCAATCGGCGAATCGTACAATCTCGATTACTTGCGTTTAGACAAACGTCCTCCTTTGAAACTGAAACTCAGTTATAAATTTGCCGATAGATTTATTTTCGGATTGGTGAAAAAAACTGTCGGTATCGAAAACGGAAAAATGTTTCCTACGGCCGGCGCTTATATGGATGTGAAGTTGATAAAATTTTTCCGGAGTATGGGTATTCCTATCGTTTTTGGCTATGGTCTGACCGAAACGTTTGCTTCAGTTGCTTGTTTCGACTACAAAGGTTATAAACTTGGAACGGTAGGAAGCGTTATGCCCGATCTTCAGGTGAAGATTGGAGAAGATGACGAAATTCTTGTAAAAGGAAAGACCGTTACACCGGGCTATTACAATCTTCCCGAAATCAATGCGGAGTCTTTCGTTGATGGGTGGTTTCGTACGGGTGATTCTGGGAAACTCGACGAAGACGGACATCTGATTATTGTGGATAGAATCAAAGATTTGTTCAAGACATCGAATGGCAAATACATCGCTCCGCAACAGATAGAAACACGATTGAATATGGACCGTTACATTGCGCAAATAGTGGTTATTGGCGACTCGCGCAACTTTGTAACGGCGATAATAGTTCCCGACCTTGATGCTTTAAAAGCATTTGCCGCCGAGCAGCACATCGCTTACGATACGCTCGACGAGTTGTTTGCCAACGAGAAAGTGCAACAACTCTATACCGAACGTTTGGACGAGGCACAAAAGGATATGGCAAGTTTTGAAAAAGTGAAAAAGTTCCGTTTGATTAAGAAAAATTTTTCGGTGGAATCGGGTGAAATGACCTTGACTTTAAAATTACGTCGTGCGGTTATTTTGCATAATTACAAGGAGTTGATAGACGAAATGTACGATGTGCCGAAGAGTTCGAGCATTGTGTAAAAAGTTTGGCCACAATGATTAAGATTGTGGCTTTTTTTTTACTTTTGTTTTATGAAAGTTCCCGAACCTACATTGCGTCGTTTGCCGTGGTATTTGGCTTATGCAAAACTTTGTCAGGCCAAAGGTGATATTTATTTGACTTCTACGCAAATAGCTCGCGAAATAGCGGTAGATGCCTCGTTGGTTGCCAAGGATTTTTCGTATGTGAATATTTCAGGTAAAACGCGTGTCGGTTATGAAATCAAAGCGTTGGTGGCCACGTTGGAGGATTTTCTCGGATTCTCGCAGTCGCACAAGGCTTTTTTGTTTGGGGTCGGCAGTTTAGGGTCATCGCTTTTGCATGACGACGGATTGGAACAGTACGGCTTGGATGTGGTTGCCGGTTTCGATGTGAAATACGAATTGGCGGGAATGCAGATAGGACGAAAACCGATTCATCATATTTCGCATTTCGAGGAACTTCAAAAAAAGACGGGAGTCGTTATCGGTGTGCTTACCGTCCCCGTTGATAAAGCGCAAGAGGTGGCGGATTTGATGGTTGCCGGCGGCATTAAAGCGATATGGAATTTTACACCTTTCAGAATAAAAGTCCCCAAAAATATTGTAGTTCAGAATACCTCTATGTATGCACACTTGGCCGTCATGTTTAATCGCCTGCACGAGGCAGTAAGTTTTTCTTAATACGATGAAAATCATTGGAATAGGTATGAATTATGCGGCACATAATGGTGAATTAGGTGCTACAACGCCTGCTCAACCTGTGGTGTTTATGAAACCCGATTCGGCATTGTTGCGGGATAACAAACCGTTTTTTTTGCCCGATTTTTCGTCGGAGATTCATTATGAAACCGAGATTGTATTACGAATAAATAAGTTGGGTAAAAATATAGCTCCTCGCTTTGCTTCGCGTTATTATGATGCAATAGCTTTGGGGGTCGATTTTACGGCAAGAGATTTGCAACGGGATTTTCGTGAAAAGGGGTTGCCGTGGGAGTTGGCAAAAGGATTCGACAATTCGGCTGTGATAAGCCCGTTTTTGCCGATAGAGGATTTCGATAAAAACAACATCGCATTTCATTTGGACATCAACTCGACAACCGTACAAACCGGCAATACGGCGGATATGATTTTCTCGTTTGATGAAATAATAGCTTATGTGAGTCGTTTTTTTACATTGAAGATAGGCGATTTGATATTTACAGGTACGCCATCGGGGGTGGGCAAGGTGAATATAAACGATGTACTCGAAGGGTATATCGGTGAACAAAAAATGTTTTGTTTTCGAATAAAATAGAAAAATGCGTTTTCGTTTGTCGCTCATATTGTCGATATGTTGCATCGCGGTGTTTGCCACGGAGCAGGTTCGCCGTATCGAATGGTTGCCTATAGAGAAATGGAATGCTCACGAAAGCGAAAAAAATGAGCTTGCTTTTGCCGATTGCAAGTATCTCGACTATACGGGAATTCCCTATTTTGAAGAGGAAGTGTTCTCGGAAAACGTATTGCTGACACAATGCGATTTTGAGCTTTGTTCGAGCGATGAAATATCCGTTTTGAAAGCATCGAACCTGTCTTTTGCCGAAAATGTATCATGGAATGTGGTTTGCAAAACCGAGCAACGCCATTCACGTTATTTTTTGCAGATAAACCCTATTGTTTTTCAAGACGGTGTATATAAAAAGTTGGTTGCTTTTGAGTATGAAACAGTAGCTGCTCCGAAGCGTTTGACAACAAATTCGATGCAGGCAGCCGAGCTTGTCTCGTCGGTTTTAAGTACAGGCACGTGGTATAAAATAAAGATTCAGGAGTCGGGTATTTATCGGCTTTCGGCAGCCGATTTGGCAGCGATGGGTTGTACGGCCTCTAATGTGCGTATATTCGGTTATGGTGGGGCAATGCTGAACGAAGATTTTTCGTTGCCTTATTATAACGATTTACCGGAATTGGCGATTTGGCGTGGAAAAGATTATGTGCTTTTTTATGCTCAAGGAGCGACAAAATGGGATTTTGATTCCAAAACAAAAACAATGGTTCATACCCAGAATCCCTATTCCGATGTCGGTTACTACTTTGTTACGAAAGATGCGGGTGTTGCCAAAACCATAAAAACGGGTACTGCCGAAATCGCCGAACCGACACAAACGTTGAATACTTTCGTCGAACCTTTTGTGTACGAAGCCGATGATGTTACGTTGTTGAGTTCGGGACGCGAATTTTACGGAGATAAACTTTCGGCATCGGGGAAAGAAGTGCTGTATAATCATACTTTCTCGAATGTGGTTTTGGATAAGAAATCGACGTTACGGGTCAATCTGGCTGCAAATTCGGTTATTCAGAGTCGTTTTTCGATGAAAGTAAATGGTGTGGAAGTCGGGTCGTTGAGGGTGGCACCGCCCGTTTCGTCATACAATGTGGCAGAGCCGGGAGATACCTTGATGTCGTTTTATCCGACTTCGGGAGAACGGTTAGATGTGAAAATAGAATACACGAACCCGCAAGTGGCTTCGGCGGCCTATTTGAATTATTATGAATTGAATGTGCAAAGGGCATTGCGAATGACAGGCAATGCCATGAGTTTCCGAAACATCGATTATTCCAACAGGTATTATAGTATTTGTTGCAAATATCAGTTGGAGAATGCACTTTCGGGTGTAGAGGTTTGGAATGTTACAAATCAGGATTCGGTTTTCCGAATGCCTACGACACAAGAGGGGAGTGCGCTGACCTTTGTAAAATATGCTTATCCTGTACAAGAATTTGTGGCGGTAAGAACGAATGCGGATTTCCCATCGCCTGAACTTGTCGGTCAGGTTGCCAATCAGGATTTGCACGGATTGCCGATGTGCGACATGGTGATTATCTCGCATTCGGATTTTATGTCGGAGGCCGAACGCTTGGCCGAGGCGCATTGGCAGATGTCGGGTTTGAGGGTTCATGTGGTTTCTGCCGAACAGGTTTACAACGAATTTTCGTCGGGCAACCCCGATGCAACGGCTTATAGGCGTTTGATGAAAATGTTTTACAATCGGTTGGACAATCCGAAAGAGCAGATGCTCTATTTGTTGCTGATGGGGGACGGACATTTTGATAATAAGGGAATTACGGATGCCATACCCGAAACGCATCGTTTGCTTACATACCAATCCAAAAATTCGCTTTACGAAATGCAGTCGTACACCACCGACGATTATTTCTGTTTGATGGACGACAGCGAGGGACGAGATGTGCTGAAAGACAAGATGGATATTTCTGTGGGGCGTTTCCCCGTGAAAACCCAAGCGGAAGCTGCTGCAGTAGTCGATAAAACCATTGATTATATGCAGGATACGCATAAAGGGCAATGGAAAACAAAGTTATGTTTTTTGGCCGACGATGGTGATTCAAACTCCCATGTAACGGAAGCTGACAGCGTATCGACGGCATTTATTCGTAACGATACGAATTATTTGTTGAAAAAGATTTATTTAGATGCTTACGAGCAAAAAACTTCGGCAAGCGGAGAATCTTATCCTTTGGCTAACGAGGTGTTTCAGAATTTGGTAAAAACAGGTGCTCTGATGTTTAATTATACCGGTCATGGAGGTTCTGCCAATTGGAGTAATGAAGCTCTTCTCTCTATGTACGACATTGGAAACATGTACAACAAAGCACTCGGCTTTTGGGTGGCTGCCACATGCAATTTCGGGCATTGGGATATTGCCAAAACATCGGGTGCCGAAGCCTTGCTGTTGCGTCCGGAAGGTGGCTCAATAGCTACGTTCTCGGCTTCGCGTACGGTTTATTCCAATCTGAACTATCGTTTGAACAGACAGTTGGCAACACACTTCTTTGTGAAAGAGAAAGGTTCGCATTTGCGTTTGGGCGACATTGTGCGGCGTGCAAAGAATGCAACCGACGAAACGGTAAACAAACTGACTTTTACATTGTTGGGCGACCCTGCTTTGTTGTTGCACTATCCCGACCAATTTTCGGTGGTAACAGATGCCATTAACGGACGACCGCTCGAACAGCAAGACACGCTGAATGCTCTCGGCGAGGTTGTCATTACGGGACATATCGACGATGGCAGCGGAGCAGTCGTGTCCGATTTCAACGGCTATGTGCATGTGTCGGTAATGGATAAAGAGGAAACACTCTCGACGTTGGCTAACGATGTCGGCTCCAAACCTTTTGTTTATCAAGACCGTCCGAATATGCTTTTTATGGGGAAAACGATAGTGAACAACGGCTATTTTGAGTTGGTGTTTCGTGTGCCGAAAGATATAAAATACACTTATGGCAAAGGTCGTATTGTTTATTATGCCGCCGACGAAACGAACGGCTATGATGCTAACGGATCCACAACGCAATTTGTCGTAGGAGGCGAATCGGACAATTATACGTTGGAAGACGATAGCCCGCAAGTTACGCTCTATCTTAACGCTCCCGATTTCCGTTCGGGCGATATTGTGAACGAAACTCCCTTGTTTGTGGCAAACATCGAAGATGAAAGCGGTATCAACGCCACAGGCAGCGGCATCGGGCACGATATTATCATTCGACTAAACGAAGATACGCAACAAGAAACCATCTTGAACGACTACTATGAGTCTGAAATCGGTACTTATAAGCGGGGAACGATAAAATATAAAATGCCGGAGATGGAAGACGGACGTTATTCGCTCTTTTTCCGTGTATGGGATTTGCAAAACAACTCTACTACTGTTACCATCGGTTTTGAAGTGCAGAAAGGCTACCAACCGTATGTTTACAGCCTGACGTGTTATCCGAATCCTACGTCCGATGTCGTTTATTTTGTGTATGAACACAATCGCCCCGACGAGGTGTTGGAGCTTACAGCCAATATTTACGACCTTAACGGGCAGATGCTTTGGACGTCCACCAAAAATATCGCTTCGCAAGGGAACCGCACCGAACCTATTGTGTGGAATTTGAAGGACGACAATGGTCAACGTGTGCGTGCCGGCATCTATTTGATGCGTATGTTTGCAGCAACTCCCGAAGGAGAAAAAGCGGCTAATACGGTTAAAATAATTGTCAAAGGACAATAAAAAAAAGAAAAGAACGTTATTAACTTGATATAAAAATTTAGAAAATGACTATTAAAAAGATATTGATAATCGGTTTGATACTGACCGGAAGTATGGTTGCAATGGCAGATGATACTCCTAAAAGTTATTATAATCCTGTAACGTCGGGGGTCCCCTCACTGACAATTTCGCCCGATGCACGCGCCGGCGGTATGGGCGATGTGGGTGTTGCTACCGAGCCCGACATCAATTCGCAGTATTGGAACCCTGCCAAATATGCCAACATCAATAGTGTGGCAGGTGTGTCGCTCTCTTATACGCCTTGGTTGCGTAAAATCGTGAAAGACATCGACTTGGCTTATCTTGCGGGCTATTATAAAATAGGTAATTTGCAGGCGGTGAGTATGTCGTTACGCTATTTTTCGTTGGGCTCCATCAACCTGACCGACAACGAAGGCAACCCGATGGGTACGGGCAAACCTAACGAATTTTCGATTGATGTGGCCTACTCGCGTCAGTTGTCGAAATATTTTTCGATGGCGGTAGCCATGCGTTATATTTATTCGGGTTTGGGTATGAAAGACGACAACTATTCTCCGGGGCATGCGTTCGGAGCCGACATTGCCATGTATAGCGGTATACCTATTGCTTTGCCTATGGGAACGTCGCTTTTGGGCATCGGTTTGAATTGGTCGAATATCTCTACCAAGATTTCTTACGACAAACGCAATACGGAAATTTTCTTGCCTGCCAACTTGCGTTTAGGCGTTTCGTATGTGCTTCCGTTTGATGCTTACAACAAACTTTCGTTCAACTTCGACATCAACAAAACCTTGGTGCCTGCCTATCCGCAGTCGGCAAACTACGAGGGCGGAGCCACCGGCGAGGCTTATTTGGCAGCAAAAGAGAAATATGAAAAGATGTCGTCGTTTGTGGCTATGTTCTACTCCTTTGCCGATGCCTACGACAATCCGGCTTATACGCGTAAAGAGGCTTTTATGGACGAGTTGCGCGAGGTGAATTGGTGTACAGGATTGGAATATGCCTACAACAACCAGTTTTTTGCCCGTTTTGGCTATTCCAACGAATCGAAGTGGAAGGGAAATCGTAAGTACTTTACTTTTGGTGCCGGATTCAAACTGACGGCTTTTCAACTCGATGTGGGCTATGTGCTGGGATTGGCACAAACAACACCGCTCGATCAAACCCTGCGTTTCTCGCTTTCGTTCGACGTCGATGGGCTGAAAGATTTGGTCGATTTGGGAAATAAAGATAAAAAGAAATGAAAATAAAGGTTGGTTTTGGATACGATGTGCATCGACTTGTTCAAGGTCGTGCACTTTTTTTAGGTGGTATCCGCATCGAACATTCGCACGGATTATTGGGGCATTCGGATGCCGATGTGGCAATTCATGCCATTTGCGATGCCTTGCTCGGAGCGGCTTCGCTGCGCGATATAGGCTATCATTTTCCCGATAACAGCAGCGATTTTGAAAACATCGACAGCAAAATTCTGCTTCGTCGTACTGTCGATTTGTTGCAGCAGAATGGTTTTGCCGTGGGCAATGTCGATTGTACGATTTGTGCCGAGCGACCCAAACTGAAAGACTACATAGAGCCGATGCGTGAATGTTTGGCGGCGACACTCGGCATTGCCGTGGACGATGTGTCGGTAAAAGCCACTACTACCGAAAAACTCGGTTTCGTGGGACACGAAGAGGGAATTGCGGCTTATGCCGTTGCTTTAATCGAAAAAATATAAAACGTATGAAATATATTGGTGCGCACGTAAGTGCATCGGGTGGAGTGGAAAATGCTCCGTTGAATGCCAATGCCATTGGGGCAACGGCATTTGCTTTGTTTACAAAAAATCAGCGTCAGTGGGTGGCTCCGCCGCTTACCGAACGCTCGGTGGCGTTGTTTAAGGAACGCTGTGAGCAGTTCGGCTACTTGCCGAAGCAGATATTGCCGCACGACAGTTACCTGATAAACCTCGGTTCGCCCGACGACGAGGGCTTGAAAAAATCGCGCGAGGCTTTTCTCGACGAAATGAAACGTTGTGAGCAGTTGGGGCTCGACCGACTGAATTTTCACCCCGGAAGCCATTTGAACAAAATATCGGAAGAGGCGTGTTTGCAACGCATTGCCGAGTCGATAAACATGGCTTTGGACAAAACGCAGGGCGTAACGGCCGTGATAGAAAACACCGCCGGGCAGGGGTCTAACCTTGGTAATAAATTTGAACAGATACGTTATATTATCGACCACGTAGAAGACAAAACGCGTGTAGGTGTTTGCATTGATACGTGTCATACCTATTCGGCGGGTTACGACATTGCCACGCCTGAAGCATTTAACGAAACATTCATGCAGTTCGATAATATTATTGGATTCAATTATTTGCGAGGCATACATCTCAATGATACGAAAAAACCGCTTGCCTCGCGTGTGGATAGGCACGAGATCCTTGGGCTGGGCTTGCTTGCCGGCGAACTCTTTGCCCTCTTGATGCGCGACAAGCGTTTCGACAATATCCCCATTATTCTTGAAACACCCGACGAGAGCCGCTGGGCTGACGAAATCGCACTCTTGAAGTCGCTTTGTTAGTTTGTGTACTCTTATGCACAACGTGTCGAAAAAAATGCGTATTTACGCAAAAATTTCGAATGAAAACTGCACCGACTCTTTACATGGTGTACGCAGAATAAAAAAATCCCGAACCTTGTGGCTCGGGATTTTTTGGTTTTAGTTAAATAAGATTATTCATTGTTAGTTAGCTTTAACTCCAAAGATTATTGCTCTTTTTTCAGCAGCATCTTTTGTAGTTACAGTTACAACTGTATCTTCTGTAAGGCTTGTTCCAATGTTAAATGTGTACTTGTCAGCAGCTGTAACAGTCATAGTATAAGGGCTGCTAGCTGTAGCACCTGCATTTCCAGAAATGGCTTGTTCCCCAACTATAGTTCCTCCTATTGAGAATGTGATAGTTGTTGCTTTTCCTGACCAAGCTACCGCATAATAAGAAACACTAGTTGTTCCTGCAGGGATTGTAAAATCTATACTACCGGTGTTTTTAGAAGAACCAATCTTAAGAACCGTGATGTCTGCATTCCCATTGATAGTAGCTTTTTCTTTTGCAGAAGAAGTCCCACCGAGGGTATAAGTAAGGTCAATAGAATATTCACTACTATCACCTTCGCCAGAGCCGCCGCCTTCGCCTTCACCTTCAGAACCTGAACCGCCGCCTACAGCTTCGAGCAATTCGTAAGTAGCACCAGTGTTCATTTGAGGAGATGTGCCTTTGAAGTTTGTCAAGTTGCCGGTAACTTTGATTTTGTCTCCTACTTTCAATGCACTACCACCTTTCATACGATAAACATAGAAAGTTTCTTGTGTGTCTTGATTGTCCGACATATAGATAGTGATGTTATCATATTGAGAACTATAAGCAGTTGCAATTTTAGAAACATAACCGGTTACACCTGCTTTGTTGCTTGAAACAGCTCCTGCTTGTAGCAATTCAGCTGCAGCGTGAGCTTCTGATGGTGTCATGTTGTCATTTACATCAACATCTTCGTTACCAGGAAGTTCTACAACCTTTTCGTCGATATATACTTGTTCAAGGTTTATAACACCAGAAATACCGCAATACTTTTCGATAACACCGTAAACCTTGATTTTTTTCTTCAAGTTGCCGGGAACATTCAAAAGGCTGACAACCGTAGAATAGTTTCCTAATTTTAAGGCTGAAACAGCGTATGTGTCGGTAGTGTTGGCATCATCGGCTATCAATACGTTGTCTTTAACTGTTGGTTCTGCACCGATAACGAATTTAGGATCGTTGTCGAAAACGTAGCTACCTACGATGTAGCCTTCAACCCATGCTTTTTCGGTGCCAGCACCTTTATCGGGAAGTGTTCCATCGGTTTTCATGTCCAATAGAGCCTGTACGTTGTACGGATCGGCTTCCGTACCATTACCTTTTGCTGTGCTGGTGGTGTCGTCTGTCTGACCTGGAGTGTTGTTTCCGCCATTGTTAAACGGGTCTTTTGGTTCTTCTTTTTTACAAGAAGCGAAACCGACCGTCAAAGCTGCTAAGAAAAGCGAGCCTACTAAAAATTTTGATACTCTCATAATAATAAAATTTTAAAAAGTTAATAAAAAAGAATTTGAAGTTAATATTTCGGATAATAAATTTCGTCGGCACGCCAAGTTTCGCCACTTGTATTTTGCAAGCGGACATCGTCGAGCGAGCGAAGCACAAGCGTCCATTCGTCGCCGTCGGGGCTGCTGCCACCTTTGTCCCAATAATACGATATGAATCCCGTAATAGAGCCTACATAGTCAGATGTTGGGAGTGGGGCATCGGCAAATTTTGCATATTCGCTCGTGCCAATGGCCGATATTTTTTTCGGGTCGCTTTGAAGTGCGAAAATGCGCGATTGTGGATAACCGATACCGTTGGTCGAGGGTGCAAATATTTTATCGGCTTCGTCCAAATCGGCAGGTTTGCCGTAGTCGTATTCTTGTCGTGTAAAATAAACATTGTCGATGCGAACGAGTCTGCCCGCCCATTTTGCAATGGTCATAAAGTCGGCATCAATGGCGGGAAATTCGTCGATAGTCATTGGCACGGTATCTATTTTCGAGATGTCGGGAGTGCCTATCAGTTGAATGTGTTCCATGAAAACGGGCAGAGGTATTCGCCCGATTTCCCAACCTTTTTTCCCGATATTGTCGAGCCCCTCTTTTGCGTTGTTAAAAAAAGGTACGCCAAGCTGTGCCATGTTGGCGTATTTGCCTATTGCCAATCCGTTGCACTTAATGGCAATGACTTGCCCCATGGGCAAAATGCCCGAAAGACTGCCTGCATCTACCGATATTTTCAATCCTTGTCGAGGGTCGGTAACATCTTGAATATAAAGCGTTTTGTAGATGTTCCCTGCCACGTCCGACGATGCAATGCGTCCTACAATAATCACATCGCCAACAAGGCTGTCGGCAGGGATGTCGTCCACGCTAAACAATCCCAAGTTCGCTTGTGTGGCATCGTTGCCTTTGTGCGAACGAGCGCGAGGAGGGTATTTTTCTTCATTGCCCAATTTGGTAAGGTAATCTTCCAAAAATTCATGAATGGTGTGTGTGGCTTTCCACGCTTCGGGAGAATTTTCATCGACGTAGGGTGGTGTTTTCGGCTCGTTGTAGTTATGACAAGCCGTTGTTGCTGTTGCAATCAATATAATGCCAAAAATATATTTAAGCGATTTCATAGCGTACATTGTTTAATCATTAAAATTTGAAACCTACATTTAAGAAGAAATTGAATCCCCAAGCGTAATAAAATTTCGAGGGATATTTATCCACCTGATTCGACACCTTGTAGGTTGTGTTTTGGTAGTTTACGGTCGGGATACGTGCTTGTTGCCAACCGCCTGTTTTCAATCCCGTATTGTTTGTAATGTTGTTCAAACTGAGGTTGATGTTAATGGATTTTCCCCCTTTCAGATAAATCAGTTTTCCTACCGAGGCGTCAATCAAAAAATGGTTGTACCACTTTGTGTTTTCAAACAAAGACTCTTGCGTGCCGAGAGCGGCAATTTTTGCCTCACATTCGTCAGCCGAACATTGAGCACCATACCAGTTGTTTACAAAAGAGCCGTCGGCGCGTTCGCCCGTGAGTATGCCTTGCGAAAAACGCGAGGGAGCGATGCCTAAATAGTTATAGGCAAAAAAGTTGATGCCCAATTCGGCAAACCACATTTTCGAGTGGAAATAGTTCAATTTGATGTTGGCGGCGAGTTGCGGCCCCGAAGCAGCCTTTATGGCTTTGTGTTCGTTGCCGTTGCTGTCGGTCCATTTTGCAAGCAGAATGCGGTCGGCAAGTTCTTGTTCGCCGTCTATCTTCATACCGTTTTCGGCCGTTTCAATACCGATGGCCTGGTCGGTGTATTCCGAATGCGTGTAACTCAATACGGCGGATAGCGACCAACTCGGGTCTAATCTGAACGAAGCGCCTGCCTCGGCACCCAAGTAGAGCTTGTCAACATCGATCATCGTGTGGTTGATAAACGTACGATATTCGTCGTTGTAATAACCGATGCGCTCGATGCCGTCGTACGAATGCGTGCCAAAGAACGAAATTCGTGCTTTTACGAAAGGAAAACTTGCCGTATAAGAAAGGTCGTAGGCAAGGATTTTTTCGCTCAATCCGTAAAAGTTTTTCAAAGCGTTGCCTCTGTTGTAGTTGGCAATGGCAAGGTCGCTGATGGCGCGGTCGTAGATGCGTGCCGAAATGTAGTAGTTGTTTGGCAGCGGAGCACGGGTTTCGGCTGCAAAATGAGCTGTCAGTTTGTTGCGTCCGTCGAAGCTGTAATCGAGTTTGAGTTTAAATGCGGGGTCGAAAAAGTGGTGCGTTTTGCCCTGTCCTTGCGAGATGACTTGCACAGGAACCTTTTGCCCTGCCGACAAAATGCGGCTCAAATAGGCTGCACGACCGTTTTCCATATAGCCGTATCGGTTAAACGCATTGTAGGTCAACCCAAGCGAATAAGAGAACTTAAAGTGGTTGAAATCCCATTCGTTGGTGGCAAACAAGGCTGCTTTGTACACGTTGATGTCGTATTTGTAGCCGAACACGTCGCCCTCTTTCACCACTTTGTTCGGATTGTTCGTATCGTTTTGCCTTACCGCCTCGATTTCGGACTGTGTCATCGAAACGTTTTCAGCCAAATCGGCAATGTCGCGGTCCGAAAACGGGTCGATGTCAATCCACTGATTGGCACCCAGCAAGTCGTCCACCGTTTTGTAATGGATGCCCTTGGTGTATTTTGCTTCGAGCCCTGCAATGACTTTCAGATATTCGTTTACGCGGTTGTCGTAAGTAGAATTCAGTGCCACTTCAAGCGAATTGTTGTGTCGGCGCTCAAGCATGTATTTTGCATTTCCGCCGGGGTTGTTTATGTTGTTCGCCGCATTGGCGTTGTAAAACATGTTCCAATTCATTTGCGTAACGGTGTTCCCTTTTTCGCCGTAACCGTTCATCCACGCATCTCTCATGGAGTTGTACATGTCGAGGTTTGTTTCGTCGCGACTTGGGTAAAAATTGCCGTCGCCACCCAAACTCCATCCGCCTAACTGATAACTCGGCAGATTGCGGTAGTAGTCGGGACGCGGGTCGGGAGCGTTGTAAAACGTCAATGCCGAATTGCTGTACATGCTATAGTGTGCGGCAACGCCTGTTTTAAGGTTTTGTGCGTTGTCTATTTTCCAATCGTAGTTGAAAATCAAGGTCGGGTCGAAACTGTAAACAATGCGTGAGTTGCGTTTTTTGCCGTCTTGCCAACCCCAATACGGGTTGTAGTAGATAGAGGTTAAATCGACTGTTTCTTGCGTTAATGCCGACGAGTTGGCACGCTCGGTAGGTGCTCCGTAGGTAACGATGTTGATGCTGTGATGGTCGTCGAAAAATTTTTCGGCACTGAAAAAGTAAGCACCTGCGTTGTAGAAAGTACCTTCGTTGCGACCCTCGTGCGCCCAACGATAGGCTGCCGATGCGGCAAAAGCCCAACCGTTTTTCATGATTCCGGTGGCATGGGTAGCCGTTGCTCTGAGCCAATAGGAGCGGTTTGTACCCGCCAAACCGACTTTGGTGCCTACTGCATATTGCGAGGCACGCATGTTGATGTTGGTGGTCATTCCGATATTGCCAAACGAGAAATAGGAACTCTCCAATGCACTTGCCGATTCTTTGTTGCGTGAAGCATCGTTCAAACCGCCTATTGCGGAATAGTTGAAACGCCCCCGCTCTTGTTCGTTGAAGTTAATACCGTTGATGTAGGTCGATTCGTAAGGCATGTAGTTGCTGTATCCTCTCAATCGGAAACGAACGGGACTGAACGAATAACTTGCCGTTGATGAAAAAACATCTCCTTTCGATACCAATACGGGCGAAACATATTGCGTTTCTCCCTCAGCGTCTTCAAATTGCATATCGGCAACTGCCGAAATGATTTCGTCCTGCATCTCTTCCTGCAATTTGGCGGCATCTTCCGCCTTTGTTGCGTTCCCCGACACTGTTTGGGCAGAAACCACAATCACAGAAGTCATTAAAAATAACGATATTAAATACTTTCTCATTAAAATAAACTGAATTGATTTTTCTGAATGCAATATTAAGAATTATAATGTAGAAAAGTGTCAAAAAAGAATGAAATTTTTTACATTTTTTGAGAATGTCTGTATTTGAGAATGTCGCAACCTTGCTTTTATTTTTTCTTATGAATATAACGCAATTTTAATACGGATAGTTTGTATAAAAGTCGTACTTTTGCAGTTTGGAACAAAAAGAGGATATATGTACAGAACAACAACTTGCGGCGAACTTCGTGCCGCCAACATCGGACAAACGGTAACCCTTGCCGGATGGGTGCAACGCATCCGCAAAATGGGCGGAATGACCTTTATCGACTTGCGCGACCGTTATGGTATTACGCAACTTGCTTTTAATCAGGAGATTAATGCCGAATTGTGCGAAAAAGCAAATCACCTCGGGCGTGAATACGTCATTCAAATAACCGGTGTAGTGGCCGAGCGCTACAGCAAAAATGCCAATATGCCCACGGGCGATGTCGAAATCATCGTTTCCGAATTGAACGTGTTGAACGAGGCTGCCACGCCGCCTTTCACCATCGAAGACGAGACCGACGGCGGCGACGACCTGCGCATGAAATATCGTTACCTCGACTTGCGGCGTGCGTGCGTGCGCAAAAATCTCGAATTGCGCCACAAAATGGCTTTCGAGGTGCGCCGCTATCTCGACGAACAGGGATTTTTGGAGGTGGAAACGCCCGTTTTGGTCAACTCCACGCCCGAAGGCGCGCGCGATTTTGTGGTGCCGAGCCGCATGAATCAAGGGCAATTCTACGCTCTGCCGCAAAGTCCGCAAACACTGAAACAACTGTTGATGGTCAGCGGATTCGACCGCTATTTCCAAATTGTGAAATGTTTCCGCGACGAAGATTTACGTGCCGACCGTCAGCCCGAATTTACGCAAATAGACTGCGAAATGTCGTTCGTCGAACAAGAAGACATTTTGAATATGTTCGAAGGCATGAGCCGCCATTTGTTCAAGGCCATAAAAGGCATCGACCTGCCCAAACTGCCGCGCATGACGTGGCACGACGCCATGAAATTCTACGGCAGCGATAAACCCGACACACGTTTCGACATGCGTTTTGTGGAACTGATGGACGTGCTGAAAGGGCACGGCTTCAGTGTGTTCGACGAGGCGGCCTACATCGGCGGCATTTGTGCCAAAGGTGCCGCATCGTACACCCGCAAGCAACTCGACGCACTGACCGAATTTGTGAAACGACCACAAATCGGTGCCAAAGGTATGGTTTACGCTCGCGTAGAAGCCGACGGCAACGTGAAATCGAGTGTCGATAAATTCTACACGCAAGATGTGCTGCAACAACTGAAAACCGCCATGCAGGCCGAAGCCGGCGATTTGATATTGATTCTCAGCGGTGCCGATGCCCTGAAAACCCGCAAACAACTCTGCGAATTGCGTCTCGAAATGGGTTCGCAGTTGGGATTGCGCGACAAAAACAAATTCAGTTGTTTGTGGGTGGTCGATTTTCCGATGTACGAATGGAGCGACGAAGAGCAACGCCTGATGGCCATGCACCATCCGTTTACAGCACCTAAACCCGAAGATATTCCGCTGCTCGACACCGACCCTGCTGCCGTGCGTGCCAACGCCTACGACATGGTCATCAACGGCGTGGAAGTGGGTGGCGGCAGCATCCGTATCCACGATGCCAAGTTGCAGGAAAAAGTGTTCGAGATACTCGGTTTCACGCCTGAACAGGCGCAAGCCAAATTCGGTTTCTTGATGAATGCCTTCAAATTCGGTGCGCCACCTCACGGCGGTTTGGCTTACGGCCTCGACCGTTTTGTGTCGCTCTTTGCCGGCTTGGACAGCATTCGCGACTGCATTGCCTTCCCGAAAAACAACTCGGGACGCGACGTCATGCTCGATGCGCCGGGCTTCATCGACCAATCGCAACTCGACGAATTGGGGCTGAAAATTGATATTAAAGAATAAGAATATGAAAAATCTTTTTGTAGCATTATTGTGCCTATTTTCTGTATCTTTATTAGCTGATAATAAGGTCTTTGTTCGTGAATATTATTATCAAGCAAGCGAATCAGATAGTAAAATTACCGCACGTACAAAAGCATTGTCGGAAGTAAAACGTCTTTTGTTAGAAGAACTTGGCGTTTATATGGAGAGTTATACCAATTATATTACTGAAGATAAAAACGGAGATGTAACAAAAGATTTTTTTCAGAACGAAATCAAATCGTTAAGTGCAGGTATTACTGAAACAAAAATTTTAGAAGAGAATTGGAATGGAACTCAATATTATATAAAAGCAGAGATAGAAGCTGACCCTACCGATGTAGCACGAAAAATAAATGCTTCGCTTGAAAAACGTAAAGCAGATGTTGTGATTGATAGTTTGCGTGTTTTGTTAACTGAAACTCAATCGGTTTCTTTACAAAAAAATGAAGAAGTAAAAGCTTTACAAAAAAAATATGACGAGCAATCTTTACAAGTAAAGCAACAAGAAGAAAAAGTTGAAGCTTTGAAAAAGCAGTTACAAACTTTACAAACCAAACTTGGTAATTATCAACAGCAACAGCAGCAAATACTTTCAGAAGTACAAAAAATAGAACAACGTATAAAAAAATCTTCTGACGTAGTGCTACAAAATGCGAGAATAGGTATGACTTATTCTGAACTTATAAGTGTTTGTGGCAAACCTCGTAGTATTGATTATAACTGTGTAAATTATGGTAAAATTTGGCTTAAATTCAGTGATTCTGTAGAAAGTAATCAAGATGCTATACTTTTAAAAGGAGCTTATGTGACAGATCCGCATAAAGTAAGCTATAGTTCAACTCCTAATATTATTAAAGAATAAACATTTTATAATTATGAATACGTTTCTTAAAATAGCAATTGGCTTTGTATCAGGTATTATCTGTACAATTGTAGGATTGTATATAATAGGGATGACACAAAATACCGAAGAGAATCAATTGAAAGAAGATATACGAATTTCGGCATTGAGAGAACTTAAAAATATTTTAGAAAATCCTGAACCTGAAATAGTGATTGAAGAGGAAGTTGAAAAGAAAAATATTCAATTTTTTGAACTTTCTACGAAAAAAGGTGTTGTAAAATTGCATACCTATATGTCGAAAGATTCAGTTCAGCTTTTGATGGGTCGTCCGCAATCAACAGATGTTGATGTTTGGGATTTTAACGATGAGGTTCATGAAACGTGGAAATATAAAGGTAGAAATAGAAGTATTGATGAGTTTACTATGAAATTTGTCAATGGTGAATTGGTGTCAGTTGATCAATACAAAGAGTCTTATTATTAAAAAATAGAAAGTTATGTCATTTATAGCAAATCTTTTAATTTCGGCTTTAGCGGTGTATTTTACTGCGTGGATGTTGCCGGGTATTACGGTGAAAAGTTATTGGGCGGCTATTGGCATTTCCCTTGTAATTTCTGTTTTGAATGTATTGGTAAAACCTTTGCTTGTGTTGTTGACTATCCCTGTTACGGCATTGACGCTCGGTTTGTTTTTGCTTGTTATCGATGCATTCATCATTCTTTTGGCAGGAAAACTTTTGAGCAGTTTTCAAGTTGATGGATTTTGGTGGGCATTGCTTTTTAGTGTTATAGTTTCGGTGGTTACCAATTTATTATATAATTTGTTTTAATTAAATGGAAAGAAAAGTTCGTGTTCGTTTTGCACCGTCGCCTACGGGTGCGCTGCATATCGGCGGGGTTCGCACCTGCCTCTACAATTATTTGTTCGCCAAACAACATGGCGGCGAATTGATTTTCCGCATCGAAGATACTGACAGCCAACGCTTTGTGCCCGGTGCCGAAGAATATATCATCGAGGCGCTGACATGGCTCGGCATCAAATTCGACGAAGGCGTTTCCTTCGGCGGTAATTACGGCCCGTACCGCCAAAGCGAGCGCAAGGACATCTACAAAAAATATGTGCAACAACTGCTCGATGCCGACAAAGCATACATCGCATTCGATACACCCGAACAGTTGGAGTCTAAGCGCAAGGAAGTGGCTAATTTTCAATACGATGCTTCGACACGTTTGCAAATGACCAACTCGCTGACGCTGAGCAACGAAGAGGTAGAACGCCGCATTGCCAACGGCGAACAATATGTGGTGCGTTTCAAAATTGAGCCTGGCGAAGATGTGGTAGTCAACGACCTGATTCGTGGCGAAGTGCATATCAACTCGTCCATTCTCGACGACAAAGTGCTCTACAAATCGGCCGACAATCTGCCTACCTACCACCTTGCCAACATCGTGGACGACCACCTGATGGAGGTTTCGCACGTCATTCGTGGCGAAGAGTGGCTGCCGTCGGCACCGCTGCATGTGCTGCTTTATCGCGCTTTCGGTTGGGAATCAACCATGCCGCAATTTGCGCACCTATCACTACTTTTGAAACCCGATGGCAACGGCAAGCTGAGCAAACGCGACGGCGACCGACTCGGTTTCCCCGTATTCCCGCTCGAATGGCATGACCCGAAAACGGGCGAAGTGTCGTCAGGCTATCGCGAGAGCGGCTACTTGCCCGAAGCTGTCATCAACTTCTTGGCACTGCTCGGATGGAATCCCGGCAACGACCAAGAAATTATGTCGATGGACGAACTGATACGCCTTTTCGACCTCAAAAAATGCAGCAAAAGTGGCGCTAAATTCGACTACGAAAAAGGGAAACACTTCAATCACCTTTATCTGCAAAAGAAATCGAACAGCGAATTGGCGCAAGTGATTCTTGCCAAACTGCGTGAACTCGGTCTCGAGCCCGACGCTCCCAAAGCCGAAGCCGCTGTTGCTGTCATGAAAGAGCGCGCCACATTCACCAACGACCTATGGGATTTGTGCCGTTTCTTCTTCGTCGCACCCAAAGAATTTAACGAAAAAGATGTGCAAAAACGCTGGAAACCCGAAACACCCGCGCTGCTGACCGACCTGCTGACATTCCTGCAAACGCTCGACACGTTCGACAACGCCGAACAAACCGAAGCTGCTGCCAAAGCGTGGTGCGAAGCCAAAGGGTACGGCCTTGGCAACGTGATGAACCCATTCCGCT
>SAMEA3663036__coassemble_177_pt1 | contig 31563 bp, 31 predicted proteins | sample SAMEA3663036__metabat2_low_PE_036 | metagenome-assembled genome bin SAMEA3663036 (sample SAMEA3663036) | pig gut metagenome | biome: pig gut; feature: pig-associated habitat; material: faeces | place: France | collected 2012 | reverse complement strand
TCAATACCGACCAGAATGGCGGTAACTCCAATACGGATAATAGTAGTGGAAGTGTATCTGCCCCTACGGGTACTGAAAACGGTCACGGATACGTTGACCTTGGCTTGCCGAGTGGCACCAAATGGGCTACCTGCAACGTAGGTGCCACCAAACCCGAAGAATATGGCGACGACTTTGCTTGGGGCGAAACCGAACCGAAGACGACTTACGATTGGAGTACCTACAAGTGGTGTAATGGAAGCGAATCTACTTTGACCAAGTACTGCGACTGGGCTTCGTATGGCAAAGACAGCTTTACCGACGACAAAACCGTGCTTGAACCTGAAGACGATGCTGCCGCTGTAAACTGGGGCGGCGCATGGCGTATGCCTACCAATGCGGAATGCCAAGAGCTAATAGACAACTGCACTTGGACTTGGACAAGCAACTATAACGGCACCGGCGTAGCAGGACAAATCGTAACGAGCAAAACCAACGGTAACCATATATTTCTCCCGTCGGGGGGCTACGTCGGCGTCTATTGGTCGAGTTCGCTCCTCGCGACCTACCCGAACCGCGCGTGGCTCGTGTACTGCGATACGGACGACGTGTTCATGGACGCCTGCGTCTGTCGTTGCTACGGTCTTTCCGTCCGCCCTGTTCTTTAAAGCCCCCCGACCCCCTAAAGGGGGAGAAAAATGGTAGGGACGCATCGAATGCGTCCGAGAGGAGAAAACAATGTAGGGACGTCGCGTGCGGCGTCCGAAAACGTAGGGACACATCGTGTCCCTACGCTGTTTTATCATTGGATACCTCTTGTGTAAAAAACGGGTAATGAAATGGCTTTTATTGCTTGGTTTTAAAAGCAAGGGCGTAGAGGCGCATTTGCTTTACCATGGCAAGTAGTCCGTTGGAACGGGTGGGCGAGAGGTGCTCTTTCAACCCGATTCGTTCGATAAAAAAGAGTTTGCTTTCGAGAATCTCGTCGGGAGTATGCCCCGACAAAATGGAGATAAGCAGAGCGACAATGCCTTTGACCAACACGGCGTCGCTGTCGCCTTTAAAAGTGATGATGTCGCCGTCGAAGTCGGCATAAAGCCAAACGCGGCTCTGGCAACCTTCGATAAGGTTTTGAGGCGTTTTGTATTTTTCCTCCATCGGAGGCAGAGCGTTTCCTTGTTCTATGAGGGCGGAGTAGCGGTCCATCCAATCGTCGAAAAGAGAAAACTCTTCAATGATTTGTTCTTGTTTTTCGTCAATGGTCATAGTGCGATGTTTTTTTTTGCAAAAATAATCATTTGTAACCCGAAAAAAGGTCGATTTTTCAGATAAAATAAAAGAATAAATCTTTTTGGGAATAGTAAGGAAAATCGCATATTATTTTTGTACTTTTGCAAGTATATAGTATGCAAAAACGATGTCGGTAGTAGAGCATGTAGGTCAAATTGTGAGAATAGAAGGTGGCAGATGCTTTGTTCGCATAGAACAACTTTCGGCATGTGCTGCTTGTCAGGTGCGTTCGGCGTGTACGGCTTCCGACAAAAAAGATAAAATCGTAGAGGCGCGTGCCACTGCAGAGCATTATGAAGAGGGAGAGTTTGTCCGGCTTTTAGGTCAACAGTCGTTGGGTCTGAAAGCTGTTTTTTATGCCTATCTGCTTCCGCTGATGCTGTTGTGCGCAATGTTGTGCATAATGCTTTTCTCCGGTGTAGAGGAGGCGTTTGCAGGCGCAGTTTCGTTGCTGTCGGTGGCAATCTATTACGGTATCTTGTATTTTTTGAAAGATAGATTTAAAAAGAAATTTACATTTGAACTAACAAAACTTAAAAAGGAATTATGAATATCATACTTATTTCCGTAATCGTATTAGGAGTGGTGGGAATTTTTTCGGCAACGATATTGTATTTTGCCGCACAAAAATTCAAAGTAGAGGAAGATGCCCGCATCGACGAAATAGAGGCGGTGTTGCCGGGTGCAAATTGCGGTGGGTGCGGTTACCCCGGCTGTCGGGGCTTTGCCGATGCTTGCGTACGCTCGTTGGAGGGGAAACTCTGTCCTGTGGGAGGAAGTGCTGTGATGAACAAGGTGGCTGCCATTCTCGGAGCCGAGGTGTCGGCTGCCGACCCGATGGTTGCTGTCGTTCGCTGCCAAGGTTCGTGTGAACATCGAGCAAAAACGAACCGCTACGATGGTGCCAAAAGTTGTGCCATAGCTTCTGCTCTCTATGCGGGAGAAACGGGTTGCTCGTTCGGTTGCTTCGGATTGGGCGATTGTGTCGGGGCGTGCCAGTTTGGTGCTATCGCAATGGGTGCCGACGGGTTGCCCGTGGTGGACGACGATAAATGTACGGCATGCGGAGCTTGTGTCAAGGCCTGCCCTAAAAACATTATCGAATTGCGTAAGAAAGGACCGAAGTCGCGTCGCATTTACGTCGGTTGTGTCAACAAGGACAAGGGAGCTGTTACCCGCAAGGCTTGTTCCGTGGGGTGTATCGGTTGCATGAAGTGTCAGAAGGAATGTCCGTTTGAGGCAATTACGGTGGAAAACAATTGTGCATATATCGATTTTACAAAATGTCGTTTGTGCCGGAAGTGTGTGGCGGTTTGCCCTACTCATGCCATTGTGGAGAAAAATTTTCCACCTAAAAAAGAGGTTTCCGAACAAGTTTGATAACAAGAATACAAAATAGTTTGCTTATGAGAACATTTAAAATAGGAGGAATACACCCTAACGATGCGAAACTTTCGGCAGGAGTAGCCATAGAGGTAATGCCGCTCCCCTTGCAGGTGTCAATTCCCGTTGCTCAACACATCGGAGCGCCTGCTACGGTTGTTGTTGCCAAGGGCGATAAGGTGAAAGCTGGCACTTTGATAGCACAAGCCACAGGCTTTGTTTCTGCCAATGTACATTCGTCGGTGTCGGGCACTGTTGCAAAAATAGATAACGAGCCCGATGCTTCGGGTAACCGCCGCCAAGTAGTTGTGATTGATGTGGAAGGCGACGAATGGGAAGATGAAGTAGATTTGAAGGGTGATTTCAAACGCACGTTTAACCTTTCTTCCGAAGAGATTATCGCAAAAATAAAAGATGCGGGCATTGTGGGCATGGGTGGTGCTACATTTCCTACTCATGTTAAGTTGATGCCGCCTCCGGGTAAGGTAGCCGAAGTGTTGATAATCAATGCCGTAGAGTGTGAACCTTATCTTACGAGCGATCATGCTTTGATGTTGGAACATGCCGATGAGGTTTTGATTGGTGTTCAATTGTTGATGCGTGCCGCCAAGGTCAATCGTGCAATGATAGGCATCGAAAACAATAAGAAAGATGCCATAAAGTTGTTGCAAGAAAAAGCCTCGAAGTTGATAGGAATCGAAATCTGCCCTTTGAAAATGAAATACCCGCAGGGTAGCGAAAAACAGCTGATAGATGCGTTGATAGGTCGTCAGGTGCCATCGGGTGCATTGCCTATCGAGGTTGGTGCCATTGTCCAAAACGTAGGAACCGCTTATGCCGTGTATGAGGCCATTGTGAAAAACAAACCATTGGTAGAGCGAATTGTAACGGTTACGGGGCAGTCGTTGGCACAACCGAAAAACGTATTGGCACGAATCGGTACGCCTATGAGTGCGTTGATAGCGTTTGCAGGCGGTATGCCCGAAAATACGGGGAAGGTGATAGCCGGAGGTCCGATGATGGGGCGTGCTGTGGTAAATGTCGATGCTCCGATACAAAAAGGTTCTTCCGGTATTTTGCTGATGTCTGATACGCAGTCGGTACGAGCCGAGATGGATAATTGCATTCGTTGCGGCAAATGTGTTTCGGTTTGCTGTATGGGACTTCAACCCTATTTGTTGATGAACTTGGTGGAGAAAAAAATGTGGCAAGAGGCCGAGCAAGAAGCCGTGTACGATTGTTTGGAATGTGGCTCTTGCAGTTTTACCTGCCCTGCTCATCGTCCTTTGCTTGACTACATACGCTATGGAAAGTCAACGGTTATGAGAATTATGCGTGAACGTTCTGCAAAAAAATAAAAAACAATAGAAATGGATAATTTATTAAAAGTAGCTCCGTCGCCTCATGTACATAGTGGCGATTCGGTGGCAAAAAATATGGTGAGAGTGATTGTGGCTTTGTTGCCTGCTTATGCTGTAGCCCTCTATTCTTTTGGGGTGGGGGCTTTGGTAGTAAGTCTTACGGCAATGGCTTCTTGCGTGTTGTTTGAATATTTGATACAGCGATTTTTGCTGAAAGGGAAATGTACAATCAATAACTATTCGGCATTGCTGACGGGTTTGCTCTTGTCGTTCAATCTTCCTTCGAATTTGCCTTGGTGGATAGTGGTAATTGGTGCTGCGGTTGCTATCGGTATCGGGAAAATGTGTTTCGGAGGTCTTGGCAACAATCCGTTTAATCCGGCTTTGGTGGGACGTGTGTTTCTGCTCTTCTCGTTCCCTGTGCAAATGACGACATGGCCTCGCCCGTTGGGTTGGGCATCTTCTTATTTAGATGCGGAAACAATGGCTACGCCTTTGGCACTGATTAAGGGTGGAAATTTGGCAGCACTGCCCGATGCCTTGAATATGTTTTTGGCAAACACCCCCGGCTCTTTGGGTGAAATATCGGCATTGGCATTGCTCATTGGTGGCATTTATTTATTGGCTACAAAAGTAATTACATGGCATATTCCGGTAAGCATTCTGCTTACAGTGGCGGCTTTTTCCGCTATTTTGTACGGAATAGACCCGACGATATATCCTTTGCCTCATGTGCATTTGTTGTCGGGAGGTATGATGCTTGGAGCCATATTTATGGCAACCGACTATGTAACCTCACCGATGACACATCGTGGCATGTTGATATATGGATTTTTTATAGGTATAATTACAATGATAATCCGTGTTTGGGGTGTATATCCCGAAGGTATGTCGTTTGCGATTCTTATTATGAATGCTTTTACGCCGATTATCAATAAATATGTAAAACCAAAACGATTTGGGAGGGTTGAGAAAAGATGAAAAAGTTAACTTCAAATTTTAGAAATATGGCGGTTGTTTTAACCGTGATATGTATATTGGCGGCATTGTTGCTCTCGCTTTTCTTCGATTTGACAAAACAACGCATAGAGGCATCCGATGCCGAAAAGAAAGCAAGCGCAATAGCCGAAGTGTTGCCTTTTGAAGGGGTGCGGATAGAAACGGAAAAAGTGTTGGTAGATGATGATTCGCTGACGGTGCACCGTGCTTTTATCGGTGATATGGAAATGGGTGTGGCTGTGGAAACTTTCTCGAAAAACGGTTTTAATGGTGAAATCAATTTGATTGTAGGTTTTGATGCCGACAATAGGATTATCAATTATTCCGTATTAAATCAGAAAGAAACACCCGGACTTGGAACGAAGATGGTGGATTGGTTTAAACCGCAAACAGAAAGCAAAAAAAGTCTTGTTGAAACATTGTTCCATTTTCAGGTGGCATCAACTGCCCGCCAAAGTTCGGTAATCGGTAAAAGTGCAGCAGACCCTTTGTCGGTAAGCAAAGATGGAGGAACAATAGACGCTATTACGGCAGCGACAATCAGTTCTCGTGCTTTTTTAGATGCAATCAATAGGGCTTTTAAGGCTGTGAATAAAGAGATAGAGTGGGATAGTACATCGTCAGCTTCGACCATGGAATCCGAGCATGACACCATAGTAAATAATGTTGAAGAATTTATAGGAGGAGATTGCAATGAAGAATAGCATAAAAGTTTTTTTGAATGGATTTATTAAAGAAAATCCGACGTTTATTTTGCTGTTGGGTATGTGTCCTACGTTAGGCACGACATCCTCTGCAATTAACGGTATGAGTATGGGACTTGCCACCGCATTCGTTTTGATTTGCTCCAATATGGTGATATCTCTGCTAAAAAATCTTATCCCCGATAAGGTGCATATTCCTTGCTATATTGTGATTATTGCAACGTTTGTATCTATATTGGAGTTGTGTATGAAAGCCTATCTTCCATCTATTTATGCCACATTGGGATTGTTCATTCCTTTGATTGTGGTTAATTGCATTGTGTTGGGGCGTGCCGAATCTTTTGCTGCAAAAAACAATGTTTGGTTGTCGGCTATCGATGGGTTGGGCAACGGTTTGGGCTTTACACTGGCATTGACGCTGCTTGGCGCTATGCGCGAATTGCTTGGTACGGGACGTATTTTTAACTATGCCGTTTATCCTGAAAGTTATGGAACATTGGTTTTTGTTTTGGCACCGGGGGCATTCATCGCACTTGGATTTTTGGTTGCAATAGTCAATAAATTAAGAACAAAATAAATTATCGTAATCATGGCACATTATCTTGTAATATTTGTAGTAGCAGTATTTGTAAATAACATCGTTTTATCTCAATTTCTTGGAATATGTCCTTTTTTGGGCGTGTCGAAAAAGATAGATACGGCGATAGGTATGTCGGGTGCAGTTGCATTTGTAATGACAATAGCAACAATTGTTACGTTCTTGCTGCAAAAGTATGCATTGGAGCCTCTTGGCATTGAATATCTGCAAACCATATCGTTTATTTTAGTAATAGCCTTTCTTGTACAATTGGTGGAAATCGTGTTAAAGAAAGTGTCGCCTGCACTTTATCAGGCATTAGGTGTCTTTTTGCCTTTGATTACGACAAATTGTACCATTTTAGGAGTTGCCATCATGGTCATACAAAAAAACTTTACGTTGTTGGAAAGTGTGGTGTTTGCAATCTCTACAGCCATCGGTTTTGGGTTGGCCTTGATTTTGTTTGCGGGTATTCGCGAACAACTGTCGATGGTAAAAGTGCCTAAAAGCATGGAAGGAACGCCTATCGCTTTAATAGCAGCAGGCATTTTAGCAATGGCATTTATGGGATTTTCGGGTATTGTGGCAATTTAAAAGATGGGCTTAAAAAAACATATTCCAAATTCGATAACCTGTTTAAATCTTTTTTCAGGTATATTGGCAACGATTTCGGCTTACGAGGCCGATTATAAGTTGACTTTATTGTTTGTGCTTTTGTCGGCTGTTTTTGACTTTTTTGACGGATTGTCGGCTCGGTGGCTGAAAGCCTATTCCCCGATGGGGAAAGAGTTGGATTCGCTTGCCGATGTGGTGAGTTTCGGCATGGTGCCGGGTATGGTGGCTTATTCGTTGCTGAAACCTTTGTCCGAAACATTTGTGTTAATTCCTTATGTTGCATTTGTTATAACACTTTTCTCGGCGTTGCGTTTGGCAAAGTTTAATATCGACGAGCGTCAAACCTCCTCTTTTATAGGTTTGGCAACTCCGGCAAATGCCTTGTTTTGGGTAGCATTGGCATTTGAATATCACGAAATGTCGAGTCCTGTATTTTTATGGGGAGTGTTTGCTTGCTGTCTTGTGTCGAGTTTTCTTTTGGTATGCGAACTGCCTATGTTCTCTTTTAAAATAAAATCGCTGAAATGGCAGGATGCTTATCAACAAATTATTTTCTTGGCAGGAGTCCTTGCCTTAATCATCTCTTTTGGAATTGCGGGATTGTGTTATTCTATCGTTTGGTATCTTTTCCTTTCTTTGCTGTTTTATATAAAAAACAGGTAAACTTTTTTCTTAATAAAGAAAGTTTATTATATTTGGCATAATAATTATTAAAATTTTTAAGTTATGAAAAAAGTTATGTTATTATGCTTACTGTGCGTTCCATTTTTACTGAAGGCTACTCCCACGACTTCGTTAAGCTTTAATGGAACCAATCAGTATGTGAGAATCCCGCATCATGCGGATTTTAATGTTTCGGAAACGGAGAGTTTTACCGTTACGGCATGGGTAAAATACAACGAGTACAGAAGTGAAAACCAGCAACGTTTTATTGCAAAACGTGATTTTTCCGGAACAAATTCAAAGTCGGGATATGAATTGTGGGGAGCTCAGAGTTCTTCGTATGGCGATTGGGCTACCAATACTCCCAATACATCTGGTACGCATGCTATTTCAAAATGGTCTACTACCAAAAGCGGTACGGGCAATTGGTTTCATATTGCGTTGGTGATAAATCGAGATAATACTACCGGTTATATGTATGAGAATGGTGTGGCAGAGCAGTCGGCCACCTTTACCAATTGGAGTGTAACGAATACGGTAGATGTCATTCTCGGTGCCGGTATGCAAAATACCTCTACAATATCTTATTTTTTGAATGGCGAACTTGCCAATGTGCGTTTTTATAAAAAAGCATTATCTGCTGCAGAGGTGCAGGCTGATATGAATAACAATGATATTGACCCTGCAACAGAGGGCTTGGTTGCCGCGTATGACTTTGCTCCTGCGAATATCGAAGGCACTACTTTAAAAGATTTATGCGGTAATCATGATGCTACAATGGAAGGTTATAGTTTTGAATGCGTTGCCGACAATCAATACACGGGAAGAGGTAATCTTTACGAGCGCATGTTGACGATAACGAAACCTGCCAATGTAGCTATATCTTCGTTGACATTGGATATGACGGGGACAACCTCTATTGCCGATGTGTCGAAAATCAGAATTTACTCCTCATCGTCGAATGCTTTCGATCCGCGTGATGTATCGGGTTATACAAAAGTTTGTGAGGTAACGCCCGATGCTTCCGGCATGACAACTTGTGATTTGACTACAACATTGTCGTCAACCGTTTCTTATTTGTTTGTAACTTATGAAATAAGTGAAACCGCAACCGAAGGAAATGTCGTAACGGCAAAACTAACAACTTCGACCACGTTGGCTTCGCGGGAAATTCTACTCCGTCGGAAATTGTTGTTTGCCCCGGGTGATTATAGCTCTACGAATTATCGTATTCCTGCTATTGTAACGGCACACGATGGCTCTATTGTTGTCGCTACAGACAAACGTAAATACAATCAAACCGATTTGCCTGAAGATATTGATGTGATGGTTAGAAGAAGTACCGATGGAGGTGTAAATTGGGCAGATCCGATAACAATAGCCGAAGGACAAGGATACGGTGCTGGCTATGGTGATGCTGCTTTGGTAAAAACAAGAAATCAGAATGAACTTTTGGCCATTTATGTGGGAGGACCCGGTTTCTCTGGAGCAACTGCTTCTAATCCTATGCATGTGTATATCAATAAAAGCCCTGATAATGGGTTGACTTGGACTGAAAAAGTGGATATTACCAACCAACTTTACGGAAGTACTTGTAGCGATGCTACGCGTAGCACTTGGCAGTCGATGTTTATTTCGTCGGGTGGAGGTATGCGTATGAGCGATGGCACAATAGCTTTTATTGGTGTTGTTCGTGAAACAGCAAGTGGTGGCATCTCAAACTATGTTGTTTATTCGGAGGACAATGGTACAACGTGGCAGGTATCTTCGTGCTGTATGTCTTCAAATGGCAATGAGGGAAAAATAACCGAGTTGAACGATGGCAGTTGGTTGGTAAGTATTCGTAATCAAAACAAAGGGGCACGTTATTATAATATCTCTACCGACCGTGGGCAGACATGGCAAGGGATTAAGCAATGGACGGAACTGATAGAACCGGGTTGCAATGGCGATATTCTTTATTATACATCGCAAAATGATGGTTATGATAAAAATCGTATCCTGCACACAATTCCTTATGGAATGACACGCCAAAATGTTTGTGTGTTTGTGAGTTATGATGAGGGTTCTACTTGGCCGATTCGGAAAAGTATCTGTAAAACAGGTGCCGCTTACTCATCAATAAGCATATTGCCCGATGGTACAATTGGTGCATTTATTGAGGAAAACTATGAGAGTGGCAATTATCATATGTATTTTTTAAATTTCTCGCTCAATTGGTTGACCGATGGGCAAGATACTTATACATTGCCGGAGCCGGAGAAAGAACTTGCGGCTGCTCCGGTTATATCGCCGGTAACAACTGAATATGTAGAGGCAATGCCGGTGGAGGTAACGATGACATCGACTACTCCTGGAGCAAAAATTTATTATACAACCGACGGTACATTGCCAACGGTTAGCTCCCATTTGTACGAAGGTCCGTTTTCGGTGGTGTTGTCTGAATCTGAAAAAACAATTGTTTTGAAAGCCATGACGGTGGCAGAGGGGTATCGCAATAGCGATTTCTCGTCGGTAACCTATACGCTGAAAGATTATTGCCACGAAACGGGTATGGCTACCGACCGAAAAATAATTTCGGTAACCTTTAATGGAGGATTGGAAGCCTTTGCAATGCCGGTTTCAACTGCAGACAACACTTCGCGTCCTATTTATTCTGATTTTCGAAAAGCAACTCCGACTTTGAAAGTATCGGCTAATGAATCAACAACTATTACACCTGTCGTCAAGTGTTATAATATGTATTGGACACATTTGTATTGTTACATTGATTATGATAAAAGTGTGTCATTCGAAGCTGCAGTTGATGCGTCGGGTACGCCTGTTACTGTTGGATCGGAAACTTATCCGGAGTTGGTTTCTTATACCTACTATGACATAAACGGAAATGCTTCTACGGGGGTGAATAGCGCGGGAGCATCTTCTCCTATATCAGGAGTTTCGGCAGGATCAGCTACGGATATAACAATGCCATCGTTTATTGTTCCTGCTCTGACTCCGGGGAAATATGTAATCCGAGTGAAAGCCGATTGGTCGTCCATCGACCCTTGCGGTAATCCTAATCAATCCATTGTGAGCAACAGAGGAAGTTTTATAGATATGACATTGGAATCGGTTTATCCTACAAAGTTGCAACTTACGGAAACTGCTCCTACACTAAATGTGTATGGTGCTGATTCGCGTATTGTAATAGAAACAACGGAAAATAAATCGGTAGAGGTGTTTGACACAATGGGGCGTTTGCTGAAAACGTGTTCGTGTGATGGTGTGTCGGCGTTGAATTTCGCACAAGGAATGTATATTGTTCGTGCAAATGAGCAAGTATTTAAAGTTGTAGTGAAATAGATCTTTTCCCTTGCAATAAAAAAGGCTATTATCAACAGATAATAGCCTTTGATTTTTTCTGAAAGAATTTTACCATGCAAACAAAGGATATTTGGCCATCATTTCATTTACTTTCTGACGAACCATTCTGATTGTTTTTTCATCTTCGGGCGCGGATAGCACATCGTTGATTAAATCGACGATAATATCCATTTCGGCTTCTTTCAATCCACGAGTTGTGATGGCCGGTGTTCCAAAACGTAACCCTGATGTTTGGAACGGGCTGCGGCTATCGAATGGTACCATGTTTTTGTTTGTGGTGATGTCGGCAGCCACTAATGCCTTTTCGGCAACCTTACCCGTCAATTCGGGGAATTTCGTGCGTAAATCGACTAACATACAGTGGTTGTCCGTGCCGCCCGATATGATTTTGTATCCTTTTTCGACAAAAGCCTTTGCCATAGCTGCAGCATTTTTCTGAACTTGTTGTTGATAAACTTTGTATTCGGGTTGCAAAGCTTCGCCAAAAGCAACGGCTTTTGCTGCAATAACATGCTCCAACGGACCTCCTTGAACACCGGGGAATACAGCCGAGTCGAGCAATGCCGACATCATTTTTATTTCGCCTTTTGGTGTGGTTTTACCCCAAGGGTTGGGGAAGTCTTCACCCATCAAGATGATACCTCCGCGCGGTCCGCGAAGCGTTTTATGCGTGGTTGAGGTTACAATATGTGCGTATTTTACAGGATTGTTGAGCAGACCGGCTGCAATCAATCCTGCAGGATGAGCCATGTCTACCATAAAAATAGCTCCTATTTCATCGGCAACTTTACGAATGCGTGCATAGTCCCATTCGCGACTATAAGCAGAGGCTCCCGCTATAATCAATTTCGGTTTCTCGGTACGGGCAACTTGTTCCAATTGTTCATAATCGACAAGTCCATCAGCTTCACGTACATTGTATTCAAGTGCCTGAAACATAAGTCCCGAGAAATTGACTGGTGAACCATGGGAGAGGTGACCACCATGCGAAAGATTAAGACCTAAAAATTTGTCTCCTGCATTGAGGCATGCCATAAATACAGCCATATTGGCTTGGGCACCCGAGTGCGGTTGCACATTTGCCCATGTGGCACCAAATAGTTGTTTGATGCGTTCAATGGCGATGGTTTCGCTTTCGTCAACTACTTCGCATCCTCCATAATAACGTTTGCCGGGATAACCCTCTGCGTACTTGTTAGTAAGCACGGAGCCCATTGCTTCCAACACTTGTTCGCTTACGAAATTTTCGGAGGCAATCAATTCGATACCTTTCATCTGACGCTCTTTTTCGCGACGGATGATGTTAAAAATAAGTTCGTCTCTTTCCATTGAGTTTTTTATTAAAGGAGTGAAATTTTAAGTTGCAAAGATACTCCATTTTGTGAAATCAAGATGTTTTGCTTGTAATAAAAATCAGATAAAAAATGGATTTTTTGATTTGGAAAATGGAATACCTATACTTGAGGAGAACGAGTATCTTGAAAAAACAGAAAATCTCCTCTAAAAGAGAAGATTTTCTGCTTGTTTTTGTAGCGGGATCGAGAATTGAACTCGAGACCTCCGGGTTATGAATCCGACGCTCTAACCAACTGAGCTATCCCGCCTCATTGTTTTTCGGTTGGCAAAAATACTGTCTTTCTTCGAAATTTCCAATAAAAAGTATTGTTTTTTTTCTTTATTTGCATCTCAATGGTTTTGCCTCAGATTTCGGAATTTATAAAGTATTCAGTTGGTGTTATTTCACTAAATTTACAACTACCTCTAAAACACCTTCGTACCAATCTTCGTGTCGTTGACCATAACCCGGATGATAGGTGCGATAAGAATGTTTTGGAAGATGACTGCTTTTTAGTTGTGCCACCTCTCTAATGGGATAATCGGACACTTCATTAAACTCGACATCGGGGAATTTTTCCCTGATACGTTCATCGTAATTTGGTCCGCAGAGAAAGAGGCAGACATCAGGTTTCAATATTGCAATTTCCTCCTGCGCCACATTGAAATATTTGTTTTCCAACTCGGTAACTTTTCTATCTGGTTTTCCGATGCTGCCGTTTTTGCCAAATTTCAATATGTTGTTCCAAATAAAACCATTGTTGTTGGGGTTGCCAAATTGTTGATTTATCCAATGAATCCAACTCCAAAAGGTACTGTTGTAATTGCGCCCCATATTAAACCTTTCGTATTCACTCATGGCAGAAGGAATGTCTTCAATATTACTTAACTCGGCTCCCCAGCCATTTGTTTCTTGCCCGAAAAACATCAATTTGAAGGGTGCTTTTGCATATTCATCTTCCCAAACATGGAGTAACAATGGATTTGAGTAATCGTCAATGCCTGATTTCTCCAATTCGGAATACATGGTTTCAATTCCGTCAAACTTCGAACGATATAGTTCTGCTAATTGATCGTTTAGTTTCATAAATTTATTTTTTTTGTATTAAAATTCTTGTTCTTCCGATAGAGCAATAAATTTTTTGATATACATATCCATCTCATCGACTAATTCCCGCATACAGAGTTCGCGGCTACGTGGGTTCTGCATCTTTTCGATACCCTCAGATTCCAAACTCCAGAATTCTAATTTGTTGCGGTCGGGGTATTTCCATGCAACCCACCACTGGGAGGTGGTGTCAAATGAACTTGATGTTTGGGTAACAAGGTTGCATAATTCGTTATCTTTTTCCTTGTTTTCTACTTTACTTGATTCTACGCAGCCGAAATGCCTAAATCCGTAGTAGATGTTGTTCTCAATTTCAACGCGGAATATTACACGAAGATTGTCCTTTGTCGTATATACTGGAACATCAAATCCATAGTGCATTTGACGGTTTTTCCCCTTGTGGGCATAATATTCGTTTACGTCAGCCTTGAAGTCTTTGTACTCAAAATCATAACCTTTTTCTTTCAGACCTTTTTGTACTCTGTCCCAAAAATAGTATTGCAGTTCGTATTTGTCTATTTCACCTGTTTCTACGAAAAGTCCACACTGCTGCAAAATGGAGCTCATTCTATTTTGTGCAATAGGACGGCAGTCTTCTCCGTAAAGATCCTTTTTGATAGCGGCAATCGTACAAAACAATTCATTCGAGAAGTCGGCGTAGAAATTTGCAATTTCATGCTGTTTATCAGTGTCTTTCAATGCGTTAAATTCGGCGTTTTGGCGCATCATAATAGCAAGATGGTTCAACACCTCGTCCATAGTTTCCTCCGAAGCGTGCATTTGCATATATCCGAGTTGGAATATCAATTCTTTTAATTCGTCGGTTGTGCTATTGATAGTAATTTCTCCGTCTTTAAGAATTTCCCGCAATTTGTCAATAAAAGCATGATAAACTTCTTGTTTGTGCTCGAAAATCTTGACGTTTTTCTCCAATTTCTCGGCATTATCGGTTTGTCCTTTCAGCAGCAGAACTGTGATGATGGCAGTAATTACAACTCCAATCAATGCACCAAAAAATTGTGACGGAAGCATGTCGAATTCAAACACATGAAAAGAAACTGCTGCGATGATAAAAACGATGCTGCAGATGGTTATTCCTATAATCCACGATGATAGACTGATTTTTTTCATATTTTATTTTTTTGTGGTTAAAAACTGATTTTGGCTAACTATTCTTTAGACTAATAACATTTTTTCGTGTACAAACAGCCATTTCTCCATTGGAAATGGCTGTTAAACGAGTAGAATTTATTCCCAACGATGACTTATTTCTTTGAAGAACTTATCCATCGTATAAATCATTTTGTTTTTTCTGAAATTCACAGAGTTACCGGCGATACTACGAAATTCACCGAGGCTACTTTCCCAATTATGAGCAATTTCTTTGCATCGTTCATCATAAGAATAATACATTTTGTTTTTGTGGAACACCATAAACGTACCGCTAAAACCTAATAAGTCACCAAGAGAACTTTCCCAATTATGAGAAATCTCTTTACCACGCTCATCTAAAACGTAGTACGTCTTGTTTTTTAAAACAACGTCTGAAATCATTTTTTGTTTCCTCCATACCAATCAGCTCCGCTTGGCATCTAAATTATACGAAGAAGCGTGGAACTGTATGCCACGTTCTAAGTTGGAGGTTGTAGGAATAACCTTTGGTACAAAAATGGAAATAACAGCCCACGCATAGCGTGAGAACCATCATACCTTCTCTTGTACCAAGTTTGAAATTTCCTACGTTCCCAACTTACAAGATAAGCATAACGCTTCTTTTAAAGAATATATGTTGGAGAGAGTTTCCTCAATCCAACAGCAAAAGTAATAAGAAATTATTATCCCCCAACTTAAAACTTAATATTTTGAAATTATCCCTGTTCTTGGATTTTTTATGCATGAAAAAAGCCTCTGTTTTTCAGAGGCTTTGAACGTTTTTTTATGGGTTTTGTTTTAACCTTTTTGGTAGTTGTCGGCTATTTTTGCCGCTATGGATGCCATCTCCGCCTCGTCAAGTTTTAATTTCGGATTGGAGATTATCATATCCGATTCTTTGTTGATAGGAATCAGATGTACGTGAACGTGAGGCACCTCCATGCCCATCACGGCAACTCCAATACGCTTGCATGCAATCGATTTCTCGATAGCCGTTGCTACTTTTTTAGAGAAAACCATAAGACGGGTATATGTTTCGTCGTCAAGATTGAAAATATAGTCGCTTTCGGGCTCACTCAACTTTGGCACCACCAACGTATGTCCTTTCGTCATCGGGTTTATGTCGAGAAAAGCGAAGTTGTGTTCATCTTCTGCCACTTTGTAGCAGGGAATTTCTCCATTGATGATTTTTGTAAAAATAGTTGCCATTTTTTAGATAGATATTTCTATAATTTCAAATTTCATAGTGCCTACAGGTGCTGCAATCTCAACAATCTCTCCTTTTTTCTTTCCGAGAAGACCTTTTCCGATAGGTGTATTTACAGCAATTTTCCCTTCTCTCAAATTAGCTTCGCTTTCGGCAACAAGCGTATAAACCATCTCTTTGCCATTTGCAATGTTGCGTATTTTTACTTTATTCAGGATTTGGACACTATCGGTCGAAATCTGACTTTCGTCAATGATTCTTGCTTGAGCAATGGTGGCTTTCAGTTGCGATATTTTCATTTCCAAAAGCCCTTGAGCCTCTTTGGCTGCGTCGTATTCTGCATTCTCGGACAAGTCGCCTTTGTCGCGAGCTTCGGCTATTTGTTTCGAAATAGCGGGACGCTCAACAGATTCTAAATAATTTACTTCATCTACGAGTTTTTTGTAACCCTCTTCTGTCAGATAAATTACTGCCATTACTTTTTTCTCCTTTTTTTAGTTAAATTTTAGACAACAAAAAATCCCAACTGTTTTTCAGCTGGAACTCTATTACTTTATTTTTCGGTTGCAAACTTACGCCCTTTTTTTTGTTTAACCAAATTTTTTTCAAAAAACTGTTCTCTCAGAAAATTAAGACTATGTTCTTCGGAATAAGATTTATCTGTGTTCCTTTATTATCTTTGTTTGCTGAAAACACTTTTAACGAGAAACAGGTATGGCGGCACAGAATAAACTTTTTCAACGGCTGATATGGTTGGTAGATACCATCTATTCGGCAGGACACATTACTCGTGAAGAGATTGACCGGCGTTGGGCGCATTCTCCCTACAATGATACCAATGCCACTGAATATGGTGAACGCAATTTTCATCGGCATAGGGATACCATTTACGAATTGTTCGGCATAGAAATTACATGCAATCGTACGACCAAGGAATATGCGCTTGCTTCGTTGGGCGACTTCAATCAAGGTGGTGTGCGTGCGTGGCTCATCGATACTTTTGCCATCAACAATATGGTAAATCTTGCAGGTGATATGCAAAATCGTATTCTTTTTGAGCGTATTCCCGAAGGCTCCCGTTATTTGTCGAATATCGTGTCGGCTATGAAAGAAGGGCGCCGCCTGAAAGTTACTTATCAACGTTTTGATTGTGCAGAATCGCATTCGTTTTTGTTGTCGCCTTATTGCTTGAAAGTATTTAACAGACGTTGGTATTTGGTAGGGAAGCCCGAGAATCATCCTGAAGAAACCATTCCTCGCGTTTATGCCCTCGACCGTGTTAAGGAATTGACAATCGCCGACAGCTCTTTTCGTATGCCGAAAGATTTTGTCGCCGCCGCATTTTTCAACGGTTATTTTGGTATCGATCGCAGCATCGTAAGCCCCGAACATATTCAGATAAAGGTGTCGGCACCTGCTGCCAACTACATACGCACGCTTCCCATTCATGATAGTCAATGCGAATCGGAACGAAATGAGCTTTTTAGTGTTTTTGATTACGACGTGGCTCCTACTTATGATTTTGTTCAAGAATTGCGTAAGCATGGCGCTCATCTCGAAATATTGGAACCGAAACATCTGCGGGAGGATTTCAAAAGGGAAAGCATTCTTCTTACTCGAATTTACGGCGATAAATAGAAAATTTTTGATTATACTGACTTCTGATGTCAGTCTTATAAGGTACTTTTGTCGGTAAGAACAATTAAAATTTATAGTTATGTTAATCAAAAAGAATAAAACGGAGTTCCTTAATTGCAATTTGGCAGGTTTTGGTCATACAGAAGGTTATTTGGTATTGGATAAAATGCGTCCGGGTGATAAATTAAAAATGTTACACGAAGATGAAAATAAGTTTGATCATAATGCAATTGCATTGTTTTACAACGATTTACATGTTGGTTATATCCCGTCGGGTTGTAATAAGCAACTTGCCGATTTTCTCGATAATGGTTATTCCGATATTTTCGAGTGTGTTATTACCTCTGTCAATAAGGACGAACATCCAAATAATCAAGTTCATATCCGAGTGAATCTTTTGAGAAAAAAATAAAAACTTTTTCATTTTCTGCAACAACTTTATTTTTGGTAAGAGGCATCTTAGTAAGGTGCCTCTTGTTGTGTGAAACATACTCAGTTTGAAAACTTATTCTCTGTCATTTTTGTTTTTTTATGTATAAAACAGTGTCAAAAATTCTGTTTTTTAATTCTTTATAGTGTCAAAATGTCTTGATTATAAGACTGATAGACTTGGGCACTGCATTTGTGAACTAATTTTCCAAAAAAAGAAAACAACTTAAAAAATCAACAATATGAACTTCAACAAATTTACAATCAAATCGCAGGAAGCCGTTCAGCGGGCTGTTGAATTGGCTTCGCAGAATGGCCAACAGGCCATCGAAACGCCCCATTTGCTGAAAGCGGTCATCGAAAAAGGCGAAAACGTGGTTTCGTTTCTGTTCGGAAAAATGATGGTGAACGAGCCGTTGCTGACATCGGTTGTCGAGCGCGAAGTGGCGTCGTTGCCCAAGGTGAGCGGCGGCGAACCCTATTTGAGCCGCGAAACGAACGATGTGCTGTTGCGTGCCGAGGCGTTGGCACAGAAGGACGGCGACGAGTTTGTGTCGCTCGAATATGTGCTGCTGGCACTGGTTGATACGAAAAACGCTATGCAACGTCCTTTGCAGGATGCCGGCGTGAACACCAAAGCCTTGCGTGAGGCGATAGCCGAATTGCGCAAAGGGTCGAAAGTGAAAGACCAAAGTGCCGAAACCACGTATCAATCGCTCGAAAAATACGCCATCAACCTGAACGAGCGGGCGCGCAGCGGCAAACTCGACCCCGTTATCGGTCGCGATGACGAGATTCGGCGCGTGTTGCAGATTTTGAGCCGACGCACCAAAAACAACCCGATTCTGATAGGCGAACCCGGTGTCGGCAAAACGGCCATTGCCGAAGGATTGGCGCACCGCATCGTGCGTGGCGATGTGCCGGAAAATTTGAAAACGAAACAGATTTTCAGCCTCGATATGGGTGCGCTTGTGGCCGGTGCCAAATACAAAGGTGAATTCGAAGAACGTTTGAAAGCCGTTGTAAATGAGGTGATTAAAGCCGAAGGTGAAATCATCTTGTTCATCGACGAAATTCATACGTTGGTGGGCGCAGGCAAAGGCGAAGGCGCCATGGATGCCGCCAACATTCTGAAACCGGCTTTGGCGCGTGGCGAACTGCGTGCCATCGGGGCAACCACGCTCGACGAATATCAGAAGTATTTCGAAAAAGACAAAGCGCTCGAACGCCGTTTTCAGATAGTGATGGTGAACGAACCCGACGAGGCAAGCACCATTTCCATTTTGCGTGGTCTGAAAGAGCGTTACGAAAACCACCACAAAGTGCGTATCAAAGACGATGCGATTATTGCCGCCGTCGAGTTGTCGAACCGCTACATCAGCGACCGTTTTTTGCCCGACAAAGCCATCGACTTGATGGACGAGGCTGCAGCTAAACTGCGTTTGGAGGTCGATTCGGTGCCTGAAGAGTTGGACACGATAGAACGCAACATCAAACAACTCGAAATTGAACGCGAAGCCATCAAACGCGAAAACGACCAACCGAAATTGGAGTCGCTGGCCAAGGAGATTGCCAACCTGAAAGAGGAAAGTCAGAAAATGCGTGCCAAATGGAGCAGCGAGAAAGCACTGATTGACAAGATTCAGCAATCGAAAATCGACATCGAACAACTGAAATACGAAGCCGAACGTGCCGAACGCGAGGGCGATTACGGCAAAGTGGCCGAAATCCGTTACGGAAAAATAAAAGCCGCCGAAGCCGCCATCGAAGAGAGCAAACGCAAACTGAAAGAGTTGCAACACGGCGAAGCGTTGATAAAAGAGGAGGTCGATAGCGACGACATTGCCGAAGTGGTAAGCCGTTGGACGGGCATTCCCGTAACGAAAATGATGCAGAGCGAACGCGAAAAACTGTTGCACCTCGAAGAGGAATTGCACAAACGCGTGGTGGGGCAGCACGATGCCATTGTGGCCGTGAGCGACGCCATTCGTCGCAGTCGTGCCGGACTGCAAGACCCGAAACGCCCCATCGGATCGTTCATCTTTTTGGGAACGACGGGCGTGGGCAAAACCGAACTCGCCAAGGCCTTGGCCGACTATCTGTTCGATGACGAAAACATGATGACGCGTATCGACATGAGTGAGTATCAGGAGAAATTTTCGGCTACGCGACTCATCGGTGCGCCTCCCGGATACGTCGGTTACGACGAGGGCGGACAACTCACCGAAGCCATTCGCCGCAAACCGTACAGCGTGGTGTTGTTCGACGAAATCGAAAAAGCGCACCCCGACGTGTTCAACGTGCTGTTGCAAGTGCTCGACGATGGCCGCCTGACCGACAACAAAGGGCGCACGGTGAATTTCAAAAACACTATCATCATCATGACCTCGAACCTCGGTTCGCAGTTGATTCGCGAAAATTTTGAACATCTGACCGACGCCAATCGCGAGAGCGTGATAGAGAAGACGCGCAACGAAGTGTTCGAAATGCTGAAACAGACCATTCGCCCCGAGTTTTTGAACCGTATCGACGAGTTGATTATGTTCACGCCGTTGCAGGAGAACGAGATTCGGCAGATAGTCGAACTGCAACTCGACAGCCTGAAACGGACGTTGGCCGAAAACGGTCTGACGCTCAATGTAACCGACGAGGCCTTGCGTTTCATTGCGCACGAAGGCTACGACCCGCAGTTTGGAGCACGTCCTGTGAAGCGTGTCATTCAGCGGTATGTCCTCAACGAATTGTCGAAGCAGATTATTGCCGGCAATGTGGACAATCGCAAGCCGATTGTGGTCGGCATGCGCGACGGCACGTTGGCGTTCGGCAATTGAAAACAAAGAGGATGACTATTCGTCATCCTCTTTTTGATTATAAGGATCATGCAAATTGGCCATTCTTGTAAATGGACTCATAATGCGATTTATTTCCTCAGAGATGATTTGGGCATATTCAATTTCGTCTTGAAATGATAGGTTCATCTTACTCAATTTTGCGTCGGCATATTCGTTGGCGGCATCAAACGGCTCCATTATTGCGAATTTCATATCTTCGGTATAGGTGGAGTATCGGCTATAAAACGGCGCGTATATGGAGTCGAATGCATGTCGAATGTTAGCGCGAAATAACTCTTGTCGGGTTAATACTTTTGGCTTGACAGGTTCTGTGGTAATTATGGTGTCAATTTGATGCAAAACCAAGGTGTCGCTTTTGTAAAAAATCAAAGTATCAATAGCTTTATTGCCCAAAACAGAAACATTCGGTTGCGTTAGATAGCCGACAAAAAGAGCTGTTATTAGCAATCCTATTATTGTCGAAAATGCAATGTGATATGGAAGTTTTCTGTGCTGTATGGCTTTTTGTAAGGTTTCAATAGATTGATAACGCTTGCTTTGTACCTGTTGCGTGCAATGTTGAATAATGGAAGCAGGTGCAAGCCGATACATGTCAAGTATTTTTCCGATGGCATAGATGTCGGTAGCAGGAGAGAGTTTGTTGTTTGTCTCATCGAGTTGCTCCGGTGCACAAAATTCTTTCGAATAACCATTGTTGTGGAGATAGGATTGTGTCCATGCAAATCCTAAATCGATGAGTTTGACGTGTTGCCCGTGCCGTGTGATAAGTATGTTTTGGGGCTTGATGTCGAGATGAAGCATCTCGTGTGCATGTATGTAGCATATTGCATTTAACAGCTCTGCAATAAATTGTGCTCGTTTTTTCTTGCTTTTGAAAAAATTGGGATTTTGATGTATAAAGGTATCAAGGTCTTCTCCATCGACATAGTCCATTCGAATGAATATGCCTTTGTCGTCCTTACCCAAATCGTAATAACGGACAATGTTCGGATGGTCGAGTTGTATGCCTAAATCAAATTCTTTGTGAAATAATTGAAGATAGTCGGTGTTTGTGGCAAAGGTTTCTTTCGGACGTTTGATGAGATAGAAACGATTGCGAATGTTTACTTTGTAACAATCCGAAGTTCCTCCCGAATTGATAAGAATTTCTTCGTTAGAACCTATTTTAGATTGTGCAGTATATTCCGATTCAATCATTATTGTTGATAATGCTAATTTTATAAATGCCGTTTTGCTTTCCGGCAATATAATTGAGCTTGGTGCCGTCGTTATTGGTCAGTATGTTGCCTTGACGTACGATATTGGTTACTACAAGAGGGTGGTGCAATCGGAACAACTCGATATGTATTTCATCTCCTATGCAAAGTTTGCCGTTATATACCTTGGCCACTCTAAAGGTTTCATTCCCTATACATTTTAGCTCCATCAATCGGTTGGGAAGCCATTCTACGATTACCGATTCGCCTATGCGTATCTCATCGGCATAAAGACCTTCGTTGCTCCATTCGCTGTCGGAGGGAACTATATGCAACAATTCTGTCCATGTTTTATGCCCTAAATATTGTGCCACGATATCCAATGTGGATGGGCGAGGCTCTATATATTCTTGAACATAACCGCAAAGACGTTTGAGGGTATTTACTCCTAAATGAGTTTCGAGGGACAAAAATTCGTAATCTTTTGGGTTTTCAAGAGAAAGTCCTGATGTCGCTTTTAATTTTTCAATAACAGATGAAGGTAACATATCTTTTTTTGCTCAAATTGAACTCTCCAAAAGTACAATTTTTTTTGCATTTCGAATGGATGAAATGGATGATTGTTCCCGAGTGGTTTTGTTGCACTTTTGTGGCGGAAAATCAATCCGTATAGTATGGAAAATGTTGTTTTCATCGGAAAGGAAATACAGCGCGAACTGAAATGTCAGGGGCGTAGTGGTGTGTGGTTGGCGCGGCAGTTGCCATGTTCTGACAATTATGTTTACAAACTGTTTTCGAAAAAGACGATGGATGCAGACCTGTTGTGGCGTATATCGGACATTATGGATGTCAATTTCTTTCGGTTGTATATGGAAAAATGGGCGCAGCGCGGCGTATTATCCAAAACGGATAGTGATTTATGGACAAAATGGATGGGTTTTACTATCTATAGTGGATAGCAGTTTTTATGATTTTTTGATACAAATAAACCAACTTTGCAAGGTCGTAAAAAAACGAAGATGGAGCAAGCCGAAAATCCAAAGAAGAGTAGGCTCAGATAAATAGAAATACTTATGACAAATTCTCATACTAATTATAGTATGGAAAATGTTGTTTTTATCGGTAAGGAAATACAGCGCGAACTGAAACGTCAGGGGCGTAGTGGTGTGTGGTTGGCGCGGCAGTTGCCATGTTCTGACAATTATGTTTACAAACTGTTTTCGAAAAAGACGATGGATGCAGACCTGTTGTGGCGTATATCGGACATTATGGATGTCAATTTCTTTCGGTTGTATATGGAAAAATGGGCGCAGCGCGGCGTATTATCCAAAACGGATAGTGATTTATGGACAAAATGGATGGGTTTTACTATCTATAGTGGATAGCAGTTTTTATGATTTTTTGATACAAATAAACCAACTTTGCAAGGTCGTAAAAAAACGAAGATGGAGCAAGCCGAAAATCCAAAGAAGAGTAGGCTCAGATAAATAGAAATACTTATGACAAATTCTCATACTACATTCTATCGTCCGGAGTGGACGTGCGGCAGATATAACGCCGAAAAACATGTGGCAATTATGTATAATCTTTTGGCCGGTTTTAGTTTTTTCTTTGAACAGCAGTCGGCTGATGTGGTTGGACAGATATTGAACGCCGGCCGTAATGGCTCGGTTGATATCACCGATTTGGCGCGACACACCGGCATTGCCGAGGAATCTATTCTGAAATTCGCAGACGTGTTAGTGCAGCAAGGGTTATTGACCGACCACATTTGCACTCGGGATGAAATTGCCCACTATCGTCATGCATTGGCCAACGACAGGCACAACCAGCCTTCGTGGGTTGATAAATCGACGACAGAAAAACTACCGATGGACACCTCGAATGCCGAACAAGCCTATTTTGATGCCGTGAATGACGGCAAAACGGTTTGTTCCGTGATGTTTGAATTGACCTATCGCTGTAGTGAAAAGTGCATTCACTGCTATAACCCCGGTGCGACACGCAACGACGAGGAAGTAAGCCATCGTGGCGATGTGCAAGAGCTGACGCTTGACGAGTACAAACGCATTATTGATGATTTGAACGATCATGGTTTGGTGAAAGTTTGTTTGAGTGGTGGCGACCCGTTCTCGAATAAAAATACATGGGATATAATCGACTATCTCTATCACAAAGAGATTGCTTTTGATGTATATACCAACGGACAGCGCATCACAAAAGAGGTTCAGCGATTGGCCGATTACTATCCGCGTTTGGTAGGTGTGAGCATTTACAGCGGCGTAGCCGAAGACCACGATGCCATTACGCGTATTCCCGGTTCGTGGCAGCGTTCGATGCAGGTAGTCAAAGAGTTGTCGGAACTGGCGGTGCCAATGAACTTGAAATGTTGCGTGATGCAACCCAACTTGCATACCTATTATATGGTGGCCGATTTGGCGCGACAATTTAATGCCGTACCTCAGTTTGAAATCAATATCACAGAATCTAACACGGGCGACCTATGTGCCAAACAACTGCGACTGACCGAGGAGCAACTGCAAGTTGTATTGCGTGATAATAATCTTGCTCTTTATGTCGGTAAAGAAGCACCGAACTATGGAGGACAAAAGCGCGATCTATCTTTATGTAGCTGTGGAAGTGGTAAAACAAGTTTCTGTATATCGCCGAATGGCGATTTGAGAGCGTGTCCGGCATTTACTATGGTGTATGGCAATTTGTGTGGTCGGACGATAGTGGATGTGCTGACCAATAGTAAAACGCTGGCAGAGTGGCGTGCAGCCGTGGTAGCAGACTACACCGAGTGTGGAAAATACGACTATTGCGACTATTGTAATCTTTGTGCCGGTGTGAACTATACCGAGCACGGCGACTTCCGCAAACCGGCGGAAACCAATTGTTTTATGGCTAAATGCAGGTACAATCTTGCCCATAAACTGATGGAGCATGATGCACCGATGAATAGAGAAGAATTTGTAGCGGCATTGCAACAATTACCGAAGGCCAAGGTAACCTTGCAGCGTCAATATCATACAAAGGGATAAGTGGTGTCTCCCGCAGTACACCTATAACCATCTAATTTTTACGACTATGAATGTAAATCTTGGAATCAGCGCAATGTCTAACGTGGCAAGCATGTCAAAATGTCCTGAATACTCTGAAAACACGTGTGGCATTATGTATCGTGCGGTTTAATTTTTTTCTTTAGGGGAGAGTTCTCCCCTAAAGATTTTTGTTCAACGTTTTAGTTATTGATTTATGAAAGAAGAAGCAATTCAAAACCTCAAAGATTGGGAGAATGTAACCAATCAAGATATTTGCAATATTATTGAGCAAATTATTTGTGTGTATAACTATATGGGGAATAATGAATATGAAAAATTCCTTGTGAAAGAATTAAGCGAATGGAAAAATGGGTTGGATGGCATTGGATAATGAGTCAATTAGGTAATGTTATCACTCATCAGCAAGGCAATGGGCAAACACTAATGCTCATTGCCCACGCCGATGTGGTAAAAATGATGGTAACTTACATAGATGAATCAGGATTCATTTATGTAAAGCCATACGGCGGTATAGATGTAAATATCCTGCCATGCCGACAAGTGGAAATCCATCATGGCGATACGAAAGTTGTGGGCATTATAGGCAAAAAACCTATTCATCTGCAAAGGGAAGAAACCGGCAATTTGTCTTGGGAGAATATATGGATAGACATTGCTGCCAAGAATAAAGCAGAGGCTACCGCTATGGTCAGCATAGGCGATTATGTATATTATCAACCATCGCGCATAGAGTTGCCCAACAATTATATGTCAGGCAGTGGATTAGATAATAGTTGTGGTGTGCAAGTGATGAATACTGTGGCAGAAGCACTAAAAGACAAACAAGTAAATTTGGATGTTTATTATGTGGCATCCAACTACGAAGAAATAGGTATGCGCGGTGCAAGAGTTGCTGCCAATACTATAAAACCGGAAATCTGCATAATAATAGATGTAACGCATGCTACCGATTACCCCGGAATGAATCCCATAATGTATGGAGATATTAAATTAGGAAGGGGGTGCGTGTTGGCCATGGGACCACATGTAGATGAGGGTATTTATAGCAAACTAAAACATATTGCAGAACAAAACAACATAGCCTATCAAATTGAGCCATCGCCAAATCTGACGGGTACAGAGGCTTCTGTGGTTCAAGTGTCAAACGAGGGCGTGCGTACCGCTGTTGTTTCTATTCCGTGCAGATATATGCATACTCCTTATGAAATGGTGTCAAAAGATGATATAGATAGTGCCATCAAGTTGATACAATTATTTATAGAAAAATCTTAATAACAAAATTATGAAAGGTTATAATACATCATTTGAATATACAATTTTATCTCGTAATGGAGATAATAAAGAATATCCTTACATATTTAGTCAAGATGGAGATAAGGATATGTATTGTCTTTCTCCTATTCATTGTCGCAGTTTTATTGTCGGGCGCCACGACGACGGCCGATACATCGTGAGCAAAGGTAATGGTTTGGCGTTTTCGCAGCATACCTTTATGTACACCCCCGAAATGCCGACCGATGTGTGGGGGCTGCTACGCAAAGAGGACGCACTGCGCGACTACTATTGCGGACAAGATGTGCAGGCATTGGGCATCAAAACCAATCAGATGGAGTGTGTGTTGGAGTTGGATTATCCGATTTATATTCCGCAGACCAAGGAAACTATCAAACCCTGTTTGTTGCAGTATAGTGTGGAATGCCCGTGGCGCATAGCCGATGCCGGATTTATGGACAGAAACGACATTTGGCTCGAGGTGCATAAGTGGGATAGGCTGAACGACAAGAATTTTCAGGAAGATTACTTGATTGCTGCAAATGTGTTGATTCGTAATTTGCGCATACTACACGACCATGGCGTGTTGCACAATGCTTTGACCTACGAAAACCTGACGTGGGCTTTGGAACTGCTTGATTTTGAGTTGTGCCATACGCCACAACATCCATATACCAAAGCAGATTATGCCCGCCATGTACCCGATTTATTCGACCGCGAGGTGATTGATATCTATAAACTGATCAATTACATTGCCGGCGTTTTACATCAACCTGTCGATTATCAAAAAATTGACAATCTTTTTGCAGAGTATGGATTTGATTTGAATAAGTATCTTTTATGAAATTTTTATAATCTAAAAATGGCACTATTATGATTTTATTATTGGTTATTTAACAAGCATTTTTATATTTTATAATTTAAACAACACTATTATGATTAAAGAATGGATGATTTTATTGATTATTGTTTTACTAGTCAGACCTCTAACTGTTATTGTTAAGAATTGGAAGGCAAAGAAACAATCGCAGAACGATAGCGATAATCGCGAAGTATCTGACGAGCAGACTACCCAACGCGAAATAGTTTACGAACCGTTGAACGATAGCGAAGTAATTGACGGAGAACTGAACGATAGCGAAGTAATTGACGGAGAACTGAACGACCACGAATACGTTGACCTCGGTTTGCCATCCGGCCTGAAATGGGCTACCTGCAACGTGGGAGCCTCTGCACCCGAAGAGTATGGCGACTACTACGCTTGGGGCGAAACTGCGCCTAAAGATGATTATAGAAGGCTTACCTACAAATGGGCAACTGCTACATACGATGCAGAACATGAAGGGTGGAATTTAGAAACCCTCACCAAATACAACACAAGAAGCAGTTATGGCACCGTGGATAACAAAACCGTGCTTGAACCCGAAGACGATGCCGCTGCTGTAAACTGGGGCGGCCAATGGCGTATGCCTACCGATGCCGAATGGACGGAATTGCGTGAAAACTGCGAATGGACTTGGACACGCAACTATAACGGCACAGGCGTAGCAGGACGAATCGTAACGAGCAAGATCAACGGCAACTCTATCTTTCTCCCTGCGGCGGGCCATCGCAACATGAACTTGATCGGCGCGCGCTACGACGGCGACTATTGGTCGAGTTCGCTCTACGCGGACGAACCGAGCGTCGCGTGGTGCGTGTTCTTCGAATCGGACGGCGTGGGCAGGGACGTCTCCGGCCGCTACAACGGTCGGTCCGTCCGCCCTGTGCTATATATGCCTTAATTTTAGAATATGCAAATTATGATGTAAAACGGTAGTTTGTATCAATCGATATACACTTTTCCCTTTTTTTAGGGGTTGTCATATATGGGAGAAAATCTGCATCTTTACAACGTTTTTAGAGCGTAACGGAAACGCGATTCTCGCATTTTAGCGGTAACTATTCGAGTCTATTCTTTCATAATGGGAAGCCCGATTTGGTATTTCACGGCAACAAACCGAATGATGAAGATACAGGCCGCCGTAAGGGTTTGGGTTATCGTGGTGTTGAATCCGGCTATCGTGCAAAGCCAATAAACAATGCCTCCGATAACGCAAGCCGAGGCGTAAATCTCTTTTCGGAAAATGAGCGGTTCGATGTTGAGCAACACGTCGCGCAGAATACCGCCTGCGGCACCCGTGATGGAGCCCATAATGATGGCAAGCCAAAAGGGATAACACTCAAGAGCCAATGTCTTTTCAATACCGACAACCACAAACAGACACAGACCGATGGTGTCGAAAATAAAAATGGTTTTGCTCACCCGTTCCAATTGTTTTTTGAATATGATGACGCACGCAAAAGCCACAGCCGTGCAAAGCAGATAACTCCCGTTGTTCATCCAAAAAGGAGGAATGTCGAGCAAAAGGTCGCGAATGGTACCGCCCCCGACTGCGGTAATGAATCCCACCACATAGGCTCCAAACCAATCGAAGCGTTGCTGTGCCGCCATGCGAACACCGCTTATGGCAAAGGCAAAAGTGCCGATATATTCTACCCAATTGATAAAACTAAAGTTCATTTGCGTATGTAATTTAAATCGAGAAAAACCGGTAAATGGTCGCTGAATCCGTTATTGTATTTAAATCCGACGTAGGTTCTGAACGGCTTTTTGTAGAGGTATTTTTCGTCGTCTTCGAGCAGAAAATCGGCGGAAAAAACAGAAGCACCAAACTCTGTTGTGGTCAATCCCTTTTGTGCGGTAAGCAAGGCTCCCGAAACGATTATTTGGTCGAGAATGCCCCATTCGGCTTGGTATTTGTGTGTCCCTATATTCGGATTTTCGCACAATCTTTTGGTAAGATTGTAGAGTTTTTTGTTGGAGATGTTGCCCGCTTCGGGCATCAGTGCTTGCAGCACTTGAGTGATGCTTTTGTTGTCGGGGTAGTCGTTAAAGTCGCCCATGATGACGATTTTGGCATTGGTCGAAACGCTAATGATGCTGTCGGTTTTTGCTTTTAAAATGGCAGCGGCATCGCAACGTTTGCTTTCCGACTGGAGCTCTCCACCCAAACGTGACGGGAAGTGGCAGACAAAAACGTGCAGCGTGTCCGTCCCGCAAAATACACCGGCAACGTACAAAATGTCGCGAGTGGTGGATTGCGGGTAATCGCGGAAACGCACGGCAAGAGGTTCGCTGTGAAACGGTCGGAACAAGGTGCGTTGATAGAGCAATCCCGTATCGATGCCACGCCGGTCGGGCGAGTCGAAATGAACAAAACGGTAGTTCATCGCTTTTAGCGGTGAATATTGCGTCAGGTCGGTCAGCACGCGTGCATTCTCTATTTCGCAGAGACCGATTAGCAACGGAGGCGTTCCCTCGTTAATGGCTGCGATAACCTTGGATATTCGTCCGAGTTTTTTCTGGTATTTGTCGTAGTTCCAAGCACGTTTTCCCTGCGGAGTAAATTCGTCGTCGTTGGTCAGGGAGTCGTTTTGGCAGTCGAACAGGTTTTCAACGTTATAACTCACGATTCTGTATTGCTCTTGTGCCGACGATTTTTCGATGCAAAGTAGGGCAAAAATGCAATATAGAAATGAGAGAAACGTCTTTTTCATAGTTGAGATTATTGGTATTCGTAGGCTCCGATGTCGGGATTTCCGTCGGCAAAGCGGTTGGCACCTTTCCGGTCGGTCGGATACAAAGCCGATACGGCTGCATTTGCCTTGTTACGGGCGGAGGCGTTGCTCAAAAGCGAAAAATCGTAGTAACCTGTCTGTCCGACCTCTTTAATAGAGGTGTTTTTAAATAGCTCCGCATTGTTGGCGGCACTTGCCCATATAATGTTGTTGAACTGCGTGGAGTTTATTTTAGAACCTTTTATAAGGCATTCGCTGAAATAGATGTTGTACGCATTGTTTTTTTGCGAAATAGTGTCTTTGTCCAATGTAAGTTCTTCGGTACGGTTGCCAAACAAAATGGTGTTTTGAAATACGGCGGATTGTAATTCGTAGATATAGAGCCAATTGCCGTCGATGAGGTAATTGCTGATTTTGACGGCGGGCGTTTCGCGAATGTCCCATTCGTAATAATCGGCAATGGTGCAGTGCGTTATTTTGTTTTCGCCTCCCACGATGTTCAAACACGAAATTCCGCAATTCGATATTTCGGTATTTGCAATGTTCGTATTCCCGTTCAAGGTACAAATTCCGTAATTGGTCATGGTGTGGATGTAGGAATTTTCTATGGTCAGTGTTGGCATTTGGGTAGTTGAGCCTATCAGCAAAATGCCATTTGTGCCGCCTATGATATCGACGTTTTTTAAAGAGTGCTGTCCGTTTGGCGATTGAAGGTAGATAGCGCCCCATTGCCCCGGCAGATAGCTGTAAGGCGTATTGTCCACATCATTCATTTTATCCAGTCTGTCGCCTTGTATTTTTATCGGTTCCTCGAGCGTACCTTCGGCAATCAGATTTCCATTGACAACGATGTTCGCGTTGTTGTGCAGATGCAGTCGCACTCCTTGTTTTAAAGTGAGCGTACAACCATCGTTTACATAGAGGTTGTTGTAAATTAAAAAGGGGCGAGTGGCATCGAGTGTTGTGTCTGATTTGAAAATTTTGTTGTCGAAAATAGTAACGTTTTGCCCATAAGCGGTCAGGTTTACCTGCTGGGTGTTGCCGTTGGTTTCAAACAATATGGCGTCTTTGACGAAAACGGGTTTGTCGTCTGCCTGCTCGGCAATGGTCAGTTCTACGAAAATAAACATACTGTCTTTGGCTGCAATGTCAATGTCGTTGAGTATGTTTTCGCTGTCGATGACACCGTTTACGTTCAGTCTGAAATACGATTGGGCACCGCTTGCAAGTCGGATAGCGTTTATTTTGATGGCTTTTTTGTTTTTGTTGTAAACCAAAAACGACTGTGTGCGTGAGGCAATGGTGTTGAACAACGTGTCAAAAGTGAGCTCTTCGGTAGAAAAACTGAGTTGATGGTTCGGGTCGGTCGTATAGTTTTCCTCAAGGCATCCCCAAAGCATTGTAGCGGTAAGAAAAACGAAAAAGAACCTTCGAATGTTTCTCATAGTCGTTAAGAACTTTTCTGCAAAAATAACAGAAAAAGATAGAGTACACACAATTAAATTGTGTTACTTTTGTAAATTGTTATTTTAAAAAAAAGAAATATGGCAAGTCGTAGAATTTTAAAGAAAAACATTCATTGCCTTTTGCACGAAGTGGCAATGGAGGCTTACATCGGGTCTTTTTTTCTGAAAGATTTTGATGAAGGAAAATTTTGTGATTTTCTGAAACAAGTGTATGAACTTGATAACGAGTTTGTGGCAAGAGTCAATCATCCGGGTGGAAAAGATGATGCAAAATTGATTAAGGCG
>SAMEA3663036__coassemble_170_pt1 | contig 32057 bp, 27 predicted proteins | sample SAMEA3663036__metabat2_low_PE_036 | metagenome-assembled genome bin SAMEA3663036 (sample SAMEA3663036) | pig gut metagenome | biome: pig gut; feature: pig-associated habitat; material: faeces | place: France | collected 2012 | reverse complement strand
TTTTGATTAAAGCGACCTTCGGGTCGCTTTTTTTTGTCTTAAAAAGCGTGTATATTCATTTTTGTGGAAAAATATACATTCAAAAAGTAAGGTTTTTATCTTTTTTTGGCGTTTTTGATAGCAAAATGTTCGTTTAAAGGGTTGATTTTCTGACAAAATGTTAAAATGTTAGCATTTTTAATAAATATTTGGTATGTGTTAAGATTATTTGTATTTTTGCGTCCTATTTTGTAAATATCAGTTAAAGGGCATTTGCAAGGTAAAAATAGAGAGTGAAATTTTTTTAGATTGTTTAATAAATAATTGAGTTTTATGAAAAGAAAACTGTTAATGTTTCTTGCCTGTTCGTTGATAGGGATAGGCTCGGTGGTCGCTCAAGACAAAAAGATAACCGGTAAGGTTGTCGATGGAAATGGCGACCCGATCATCGGTGCCACGGTGTTGGTAACCGAGAGTGCCAATGTGGGTACAATTACCGACGTAGATGGTCAGTTCGAATTGTCAGTACCATCTTCGGCAAAAACGCTTACCATTTCTTTTATCGGAATGGAAAAGAAGGTGGTTGAGGTTGCCGATAATCTGACTGTAACATTATTGCCTGCGGCAGAAGAGTTGGACGAGGTGATGGTTGTGGCTTTCGGTACAACGACGAAAAAATCGTTTACGGGTTCTGCTTCGGTGGTTAAATCCGATGAGTTGAGCAAACGCCAAAGCTCGAACGTAACCAATTCGTTGGCAGGTCAGGTGGCAGGTGTGCAAGGGTTGTCTTCAAACGGTGCTCCGGGTTCGGGTTCTTCTATCCGTATTCGCGGTATCGGTTCGATGTATGCAAGCAACGCTCCGCTTTATGTAGTCGATGGTATTCCTTACGACGGCGATATTTCCACTATCAGTAATTCGGATATCGAGTCGATAACCGTGTTGAAAGATGCCGCTTCGAACGCTTTGTATGGAGCTCGTGGTGCCAATGGTGTGATTATGATTACCACCAAACGCGGTAAAACGAAAGATGCAAAAATATCGGTCGATGCAAAGTGGGGTAGCAACTCGCGCGAAATTCCTACTTATAATGTAATGACCGACCCGGGAATGTATTACGAAACATTCTATAAGGCATTATACAACAGCCAATATCTGAACTTCAAGGGCTCTTATGCCGCCAACGAATATGCCAACAAAAACCTGTTGGATGCCAACAACGGCGGTTTGGGCTATCAGGTGTACACCGTACCTGCCGGACAACGTTTGATCGGTATCAACGGTCGTCTGAACCCGAATGCTACGCTGGGTTATTCGAATGGTACTTATACTTATACTCCCGACAATTGGTTCAACGAGTTGTTTAACTACAACAACTTCCGTCAAGAGTATAATGTAAACGTCAGCGGTTCGACCGAAAATCTGACTTACTACGCTTCGGCTACCTATTTGGAGGATACCGGTATTATCGAAAATTCCGATTTCCGTCGTTTTACGAGCCGTGCTTCGGTCGATTATCAAGCAAAAAAATGGTTGAAAATCGGTACGAACATGTCGTATGCAAACTACAGCCAACGTTACCCGGGTGAGCAAACATCGGCTAATTCGAGTGGTAACTTGTTCTTCTTGAGTACTTATATGGCTCCTATCTATCCGCTGTATATACGCGATGCTGCCGGCAACATTATGAAAGATGCCAACGGATATACAATGTACGACTATGGTGATGGTAAGGTGAACGGCGCTATTCGTCCGTTTATGAGCCAATCGAACCCTGCTTCGGCTATTGCATTGGATCAGAGCAAATACAACGTGGATCTTTTCTCGGGCAAATGGTATGCTACGGTAGAATTCTACAAAGGCTTGAAAGCTACGGCTAACATCGGTTTGAACATGGTAAATACACGCTATGCCTATACGCAAAACCCCTACTACGGACAATTTGCCGCAATGGGTGGTGCCGCCGGTGTGTCTACCGCACGTTTCTTGAGCTTGAACCAACAATATTTATTGACTTATGCCAATAAATTTGCAGGTGCTCACAACGTGGACTTGTTGGTTGGTTACGAAGCTTATCGCTACAAAACACAAAGTTTGAGCGGTTACAAACAAAAACTTTATACCCCCGACATTGCAGAGGTGAACAATGCTATTTTGCAACCTTCTACAAGTTCTGCTACGGGTTCTTATGCAACAATGGGTATTTTGGCACAAGCCAAATACGATTACGATTCGCGTTACTTTGTATCGGCTTCGTATCGTCACGATGCTTCGTCGGTATTTGCTCCCGAACATCGTTGGGGTGATTTCTGGTCGGTAGGTTTGGCTTGGGATATCAACAACGAAAGCTTCCTCGATGTAGAAGAAATCAACTTACTGAAGTTGAAAGCCAGCTACGGAGCTCAAGGTAACGACAACTTGGGTGACGAGTCTTATTACCTTTATGCTTATACCGACCAATATACGGTGGCCGAAAACAACGGTAACTTTGCTACAACACTTGCTTACAAAGGTAACCGCGATTTGACTTGGGAAACCTCGTACAACTTCAATGCAGGTATCGACTTCTCGTTCTTCGACGACCGTTTGAGCGGTACTATCGAAGGTTTCCGTCGTCGTACAAAAGACATGTTGTATTTCAAACCTGTACCCTCTTCGTTGGGTTACTCTTCGTTGCCTGTCAACGTAGGTTCACTCTCGAATGCCGGTATGGATGTTGAGTTGCACGGTGAAGTGATTAAAACAAAAGAGATTTCTTGGAAAATTTATGCAAACCTGACCTATTTCCAAAACCGCATCTTGAAATTGGACGAAGAACTCGGTGGCGAATGGGTTTCGGGTAGCTACAAATACAAAGAAGGCGGTTCGTTGTACAACCTTTACATCCGTAAATATGCAGGAGTTGATCCGATGACGGGTGCCGCTTTGTATTACAAAGATGTAACCGACGCCAACGGCGAGGTCATTGGTCAGACAACAACCGATGTATGGGCAGACGCTACTCAATACGAAACGGGCGACATTCTCCCGAAAGTATATGGTGGTTTCGGTACTTCGTTGGATGTGTACGGAGTTGACCTCTCCATAGCATTCGCTTATCAGTTGGGTGGTCGTATCATCGATAATACTTATGCGGACCTGATGCATTCGGGTAATGCTTCGAATGCAGGTAGAAACTGGCATATTGACATTTTGGACGCTTGGACGCCCGAAAACACCAACACCAACGTTCCTCGTTTGAACTCCAACGACCAATACACTTCTTATATGTCCGATCGTTGGTTGGTAAGCTCCAACTATTTGAGCCTGCAAAACGTTACATTGGGTTACTCGTTGCCTTCGAAATGGGTGAAAAAGATGAAGATGGAGAAATTCCGCATCTATGCCGTAGCCGACAATGTGGCTTTGGTATCGGCACGCAAGGGTCTTGACCCGCGTCAAGGTTATGCTTCGTCTGAGGCTGCTTACTATGCACCGATTCGCTCTATTTCGGGTGGACTCAGCATCACTTTCTAACGTTTGAAGAAACATTTTAATGATGAAAATAAAAGACAGAGATATGAAAACAATAAGTAGAATTTTAGTTTTGGTGTTAGGGGTACTCTTCTTTGCAGGTTGTACCGACCTGAACACATTCCCCGAAGGAGGAACGAAAACCGAATCTCAAAAGCAGGCTGCCATCGAGAACAATCCCGAGTTGTTGGCCGCAGATGTTTCGGCTATTTATGCCACGATGATTGAGTTGTTTGCAGGTCTTGGCGAAGCCAACGAATTGCACAGCGACTTCGGTTACGCATCGCTTGCCATCATCATGGATGCCAACGGACAAGACGTTACCTGTCCGAGTATCGGTTACAACCACTTTTCGAATTCGTTCAGCTATGCCGGCCGTGTTTATACTTCGGAAGAGTGCTTGATGACTTGGAAAGTTTATTACAAAATTATTCGTGCGGCAAATGCCGTGCTGGGTGTGGCTCCTGCCGATGCCGAAGACGATATGCTCAAAGCTTATCGCGGACAAGCTTTGGCGGCTCGTGCCTTTGCCTATCTGAATATGGCTCAGCTCTATCAGTTTAAATACAAAGGCAACGAAAACAAACCGTGCGTGCCTATCGTAAAAGAAAACATGGAGAGCGAACAACAAATGAAAAACCCGCGTGCTACGGTACAAAAGGTGTACGATTTGATTATGGGCGACTTGAACGAAGCCGTTACCTTGCTCAAGGGTTACAAACGCAGCGACAAAAGCATGATAGACCAAGCTGTGGCTTACGGTTTGCGTGCAAGAGCCAACCTTGTACAAGAAAATTGGGCTGAAGCTGCTGCTGATGCCAAACAAGCCTTGGAAGTATCGGGCGCAACCCCTTACACCTTGGCAGAGGTTTCAAAACCGACGTTTACTTCGGCTGACGCCAATTCGGTACTTTGGGCTAACATCATTACCGAAACAAACGATGTTGTGCTTACGGGTATCGTCAACTGGCCGTCGCACGTAAGCTCGCTCTTCTCCGACGGATATACGGGCGTAGGTGCTTACAAGAGCATCAGTGTATTGCTCTACAACAAAATAGCCGACACCGATGTGCGTAAAGGTTGGTGGTTGAACGAGGAGTTCGACTCTCCGTTGCTTTCGAGCGACATCTATTCGGATTGGAAGAAAGACAACGCCGAGGCTTGCGGCTATTTGGGCAATGTGAAATTCGGTGTTTATCAAGACAATATGGTGAACCTTGTAGCCGCTTCCGACTGGATTTTGATGCGTGCCGAAGAGATGCTGCTCATTCAAGCCGAGGGCTTGGCTATGAGCGGAGATGTGGCAGGTGCCAAAACACTTCTCGAAAACTTTGTGAAAACCTATCGCGACCCCTCGTACACCTGTCAGGCTGCCGATGCCAAAGGTTTGCAGGACGAAGTTTGGTTGCAACGCCGTATCGAACTTTGGGGCGAGGGTTTCTCTTTCTTCGACATCATGCGTCTGGAAAAACCGATTATACGTAAAGAAAACGGCGAATCGTCGTATCCCGACGCTTGGCAGTTCAATATCCCTGCCAAGTCGCAAATATTGCTTTACTTGATTCCTCGTTCGGAAATCGAATCGAACCAAGGTATCGACGAAAGCCAAAACAACCCCGCTGTAAATCCTCCGGTGGCTTAATATATTGATAACTAAAAATGAGATATTTTATGAAAACAAATAAATGGTTAATAGCAATTTTGGCAGTAACTACCTTGTTTACTGCTTGTAAAGAGGATATGCCGACAAGAGACGATTCGCCTCTTGACAATCCCAATTCGATTCAGGCATATATCTACGATAACACTTCCGACGTGCTGATTAAGCCCGCCGACGGAGGTAAATATTTGATGACCATTGGTGGAGAGAACGATACGGTGGACACGAAAGTGTTCAACGTATTGGTAGGGCGTGCACATGCCGAAAAAGCCGACAGCTTCCAATTGCAGGTTGTTGATGAAAGCGGTGCATTCTTGTTCGACCCGGTGGTACGTTTCGACAAAGGTAGCCTCGTAGATACCATTGCCGTAGAGGTTTTGCTCGATTTTGGCGAGAGCGCTTCGCTTACGCTCACCGTACCCGAAGAGTATGCTTCCTCGTATTCGGCTTCGTCTAAAACCATCAACGTAAATGTCGATTACACTTGGTTGCCAAGAGGTAAAGCTGAAGTAGTAGAAGGCTTCTTGGGAGGTGAATGTGTGGTTGCTATTGAAAAAGCAAAAGAGGCAACCGATAGTCTGTTCCGTTTAACTAATGTGTTTGAAGAAATTGCTAAAGCTGCTTATCCTGATGATTATCAGTTGTTTGCAACACCAGATGTCCATTTTAAATTTATTTTGGATGAAAACTATAATTATGTCCGTTTAGTAGGAACAGGTGAAAATCTTTCTGCTACAGGATGGTCTGGAGATGTTATTGGTGCAGGTTCCGGAGAGTTGGCTTATGCATGTTCTGATTATGCCTTTGGAATTTATGGTGTACCGGGTATATCAAATGATGCAAACAAATACTATTTAGATGGTATAATACAAAATACAAGTGCTTGGTATTTTACTCTTTATTGGACATGGACAGACGGTTATCCGGGCGAGTTGACCGACCCTGCCGAGGGAGAGGGTGCATTGGATGAGCTTACCTTTACAAGCGGTACGCTTACCACCGATGCCGATGCTGTAGAAGACGGCGACGAGGTACACAACCTCTACACCTTGAAACTCACCAACGGTGGTGTCAAACTGAACTTGGAATTGATAGGCGACGAAGTTGTCGGCACCTATACCATAGAGTCTGACCCTGTGGCTGCAGGTACAGCCGTTGCCGGATACTACGACGGTGCTCAAAAGAATGGTTGCTATCTCGACCTTACCGTAACGAAATACTACCTGACTTCGGGTGAAATCACTATTACAGAAGATACGGAAAACCCCGGCACCTATACGGTAACCGTAACGGCTAAGAGTGCTACGGACGTAGATGTTGTTGCCTCGTTTACAGGCGAGCTTCCTGCTCCGTCGCCGGCTCCGGGCAGACCGAAAAATTTAAAAAGAATAAACCTATAAAATTAACCGACTATGAAAAAATTGTTGAAAAATACTTATCTGTTGGTTGTGGCAGTTGCGCTTACATTAGTAGCGTGTAAAGATGCCCAACCCAAAGTAGATGATACGGTGCTGAACAAGGTATCGACCGAACGCGAAACGCTCACCGTGGCCGATGCTTACTATCATGGCGATGTGTACGAAACGGGTGGCTCGTACAAAGTAACGCTTACACTGCTTTCGGACGGTATGGGATTCTCTTACGACGATGATAATATCTTCTCCGAATACAGCGGTACAGGTTATGCTTTCGAAATCGAGTTCAATTCGGAGTTCGAAGATTCGATAGCTCCGGGTGTTTACAAAGCCGACACCATGGATCTCAACCAAGAGTACTACATGTGCGAATTGCTAACCTACAACCCTGAAAACACTTACTTGACGATAGTGAACAACGGCAGCAACGTGAAAAACGTGCTTGACGGCAATATCACCATCGACGTGAAAGTGTCGGGCGATGTGTACACCATTGCCATCACGGGTAAAAATGCCCTCGGTTTGGATGTGAAAGGCACTTATACGGGCACTATCGATTTCCGCGATATTTACGCTTATCGCGAGCCGACTACGCCTCAAAACGTTACCTTTGCCGTAAGCGGAGTGGAATGCACAGCCGACGAAGATAATGCAGATTATGCTAAAAAAGGATATACTTTACATACCATCACGATAGAGGGTGAAAATGGAGAGTTGGCTTCGCTGTTTGTTGTAGGAGATCCTACGTGCATCGAAAGCCTTGTCGATGGCGATTATGCTGCAGAGCAAGGTTATTGGGATTTGGAGATGACTCCCGATGGAGGAACAACTTGGGTAATCGACCCCTCCAAAGACTATCGTAAAGATGGCGATTTTTACCAATCTTATGTAATCGATGCTGAAGGAAATGTCTATTGGATAGCGGGCGAGGTAAGTTTGACTTACGAAGACACAAAAGTGGTTGCACTTTCTCTTGAGGCCAGCTCTATCAATGGTTCTGAGATTACATTGTCTTACACCAAAGCAGCAGAATAAGTTTTTTGTTCACATACATAATTTAAAAAAAGCGAGAGCGTGCTTTATAAAAAGTACGCTCTTTTTTATAAAAAGATGTTTCAGCATTTACGTTTTACCGACGACGGTTCGCATACGGTTTACAACAGCCTTGTGAACGAGTGTTATCATTCGGTGCATGGAGCACGAGCCGAGTCGGAGCATATTTTTATTCGTAGCGGTTTGCACGAAATGCACCGAATGGATATTTCGGTGTTCGAGGTGGGTTTTGGTACGGGACTGAATGCGTTGCTTACACTCGAAGAGGCACTACAAAAACATTTGTCGGTGCGTTATACGGCTGTGGAGCGTTATCCGATAGGTCCCGATTTGTATGAGCAATTGAACTACGGCTCTACACCGCAAGAGCGAGACATCTTTCTGCAATTGCATCGTGCGGAGTGGGAGCGTGAGGTGTTGCTCGGCGGTTGCTTTTCGCTGAAAAAGATGGAAGCCGATTTTACGCAGATGCCCCTTTTTGAGTCGTACGATGTGGTCTATTACGATGCGTTTTCGCCCGAGCGTCAGCCGGAGATGTGGAGCGAGGAGTTGTTTGTCAAACTCTACGATGCGATGAACGAGGGTGGCGTGCTGGTTACCTATTGTGCCAAAGGCGTTGTACGTCGTACCCTGCAGGCGGTAGGCTTTTCGGTGGAGCGGATTGCAGGTCCTGCGGGTGGCAAGCGGGAGATATTGCGTGCCCGAAAATAAAATGCTTCGGCAAATGCCCGAAGTTTCGTATCTTTGTGCGTAAAAAAAAGAACACTATGACAACTTACGAAAGTAAAATACAGATGCTTACTTGCGACGCTGCCACCGCCTTCGGTCAGTTGTCCGATTTGCGCAATTTGGAGAAGTATAAAAACCTCATTCCGCAGGATAAGTTGCAGGACTTGGAGTTTGAAGAAGACGCTTGCCGCTTTTCGGTGGCACCCGTTGGGCGTGTCGGGCTGAAAATTGTTGACCGCGAAGCGCCGAAAACGATAAAGTTCGGTGCCGAAAATTCGCCCGTGGCGTTCAATCTTTGGATTCAGTTGGTGCAACTTGCCGAGGGTTCGAAAATGAAAATCACGCTGAAAGCCGATTTGCCGTTGATGATAAAAACGATGATTGGCGGTAAGTTGCAAGAAGCGGTGGACAAAATGGCGGATGCCATTGCACAAGCCTTGAACAAATAAACAAAAACGGATATGGCTCAAAAACTTTGGGATAAAGGATTCTCGATAAACGAAGAGGTGGAGCGTTTCACCGTGGGTCGCGACCCCGAGATGGACTTGCTTTTGGCTCCGTACGATGTACTTGGCTCTATGGCACACATCACCATGCTCGAAAGCATCGGTTTGCTCTCTGCCGACGAATTGGAGCGTTTGCTTGCAGAGTTGCGCTCCATCTACATACTGGCACGTTCGGGGTGGTTTCAGATAGAAGATGGTGTGGAAGACGTGCATTCGCAGGTGGAGTTGATGCTCACCCGCCGTTTGGGCGATGTGGGCAAAAAGATACACAGCGGTCGCTCGCGCAACGATCAGGTGTTGCTCGATTTGAAGCTTTTTACGCGTGCCAAGATTCAAGAAACGGTAATGAATATTGTTTCGCTCATCGACGTATTGATAGCCCAAAGCAATCGTTACAAAGAGGTGCTGATGCCCGGCTATACGCATTTGCAGGTGGCTATGCCCTCGTCGTTCGGATTGTGGTTTGGCGCCTATGCCGAGAGTTTGACGGACGATTTGCAGTTGTTGCTTGCGGCATATAAGGTTACGAATCGGAATCCGTTGGGTTCGGCAGCCGGCTACGGTTCGTCGTTCCCGCTCAACAGACAACTGACAACCGATTTGCTGGGATTCGACTCGATGGACTACAACGTGGTTTATGCGCAAATGGGGCGTGGCAAAATGGAACGTGTGGTGTCGTCGGCATTGGCTTCGGTGGCGGCCACGCTTTCAAAGTTGGCGTTCGATGCGTGTATGTTTACCAGTCAAAATTTCGGCTTCATCAAGTTGGCTCCGCAGTACACCACGGGTTCGAGCATTATGCCTCACAAGAAAAACCCCGATGTGTTTGAACTGACGCGTTCCAAATGCAACAAATTGCAAGCCGTACCGCAGCAAATTACCCTGATAACCAACAATCTGCCATCGGGTTATTATCGCGATTTGCAAATTATAAAAGAGGTGTTTTTGCCGATGTTCGACGAGTTGAACGACTGCCTGAAAATGGCGACAAACATGATGCGCGAAGTGGAGATAAACACCGAAATAATGAAAGATGAACGTTACGACCCGATATTCAGTGTGGAGCGTGTAAACGAGTTGGTGCTTCAAGGAGTCCCTTTCCGCGATGCCTACAAGCAGGTGGGGCAGGCTATTGCCAACGGCGAATTTGTGCCCGATAAGCACATTCATCATACGCACGAGGGCAGCATAGGCAATTTGTGCAATGATAAAATATGGGAAATGACACAAAGCATCGTGTCCGAATTCCACTTCGAGAGAGTGATGGCAGCCGAAAAAAGTCTGTTGTCCGACATTGAAAATCTGATAGAATGAAAACTCCGAAATTCGTAAAGAAAATAGTGTCGCCATTTCAGAGGTTTCTGCATAACGAATCGTTGAAAAAGAAGCTCTATACGATTATTTTTGAGGCCGATACGAAAGCGGGAAAACTCTTCGACGTGCTTCTGATGGTGTTCATCTTGTTGAGCGTGTTGGTGGTCATCGTCGAAAGTTTGGAGGTGGTTGCCGTCCGATTTAAACTCGTGTTTCAGATATTGGAGTACGTTTTTACGGGATTTTTTACGTTGGAATACCTTGTGCGAATCTATTGTTCGCCCAAACCTCGGAAGTATATTTTCAGCTTTTTCGGTATTGTCGATTTGCTCTCAACCTTGCCCATGTATCTTGGGTTTATATTCAACGGAGCAAGGTATTTAATCATATTCCGAACTTTCCGTTTGATACGTGTTTTTCGCGTTTTCAAACTTTTTTCGTTCCTATCGGAGGGGCATTTGCTTTTGAAATCGCTTTACGAGAGCAGCCGAAAAATTATCGTGTTTTTCTTGTTTGTGATTATTTTGGTCGTATCTATCGGCACCATTATGTACATGATAGAGGGGACGATTCCCGATACTCAATTTACCGATATTCCGACAAGTATCTATTGGGCGATTGTAACAATGACTACGGTCGGTTATGGTGATATTACGCCTATTACGTCGGTCGGTCGCGCCTTGTCGGCGTTTGTAATGTTGTTGGGCTATACGATAATAGCCGTGCCTACGGGTATTGTTTCGGCCGAAATGGTGAAAGAATACAAAAAACGGTCGGATAAGAAATGCCCGCATTGCGGTAAGTCGGGGCACGAACCCGATGCCTCTTTTTGCAAATATTGCGGCGAAAATCTACACGAATTATAGTTTGCTTTTCGAGAAAACGAAACTTCCGATAATCATCGGCAGGCAGTAGTTGATAAGCCAAAGGGTGATGCCTGAGGCGGCTACCGCCAGCACATTGTCGGTAAAAGCACCGATAAAAATAATGGCGTAGGAGCCTCTGATGGCTGCTTCGGACAATGCAATCGACGGCGTGAACGTAACAAACAGGTAGTTTGTGGCAATGCCGATAACAGCTTCGACAACCGATAGCCGTATCCCGAAAAAACGAAGTACGAGAAAAAGTTGCAGGCAGAAAACCGTGTAGCGTATCAACGAAAGCAGGAAAACCTTTAGCAGTTTTTTTGCTGACATAGCTTCGAGAGCTTGCAGCGTGTTGCGTATTTTTTCGTTTTTAATCGGGTAACGTAAACAACGACTCGAAATGATTGGTAAACAACAGTAAAGGGAAACCAATAACAATCCGGCACCGAAAAAAAACACCCAAAGCGCATTGCCCGAAAGTTGGCTTGCATTGCTGCTGACAATAAAAAAAAGTATGGCTGCGGGAACTCCGCAAACGAGTATCGCCAGGGTTTGCGCCAAACTCCCTACAAACCCCAATGCAATGGCGGGCACTCTGCTTCCGCTGTTTAAAAACAGGGCACGACCGGGGTATTCACCGATTCTGTTTGGAGTGAAAAAACCTGTCGTAATGCCCGAAAAAATGGTTTGTAACGACTTTGCCAACGATATTTGCTCCAAATCGCTGATAAGTTCGCGCCACTTAACCGCCTCCAACAGCCAATTCAAAGGCAACAAAACAAGGGTGAGCAACAGCCACAACAGTTGCAAACAATCGGGTGATTTCATTTGGTTTATGAAATCGTAGTAGTTGTCGAATGTAGAGAGTTTGTAAAACAAAAATCCGTAAGCAAGTACTAAAATCGCCCATTTCAGTACGGGGTAGTATTTGCGGAAAAAACTCATGATTTGAATGTGAAATTTTTTTGGGAGAAGTAGCTGAAAAGAACCGTAAATACGGTGGTCAGCATTTTCGATGGGGTAGGGTAGAAGCCGCATACCTCGACAAATATTTTTAAACAGACGTAGTTGATGACAACGCACCCCGCCACTACGAGTGCATAACGAACGAATTGCACTCTCCCGACAAGCGACGACCCTCTGAAACTGATGTATTTCGAGAGCAGAAAACCCGACAAAAAGGTGATGGGAAAGGTGATGAGCATAGTGCCGATGTGCGGAGTGAAAGCCACAAATCCGAAATCGACAATCTGTTTTCGGACCACAAAATGAAATACAAGAAAATAAAGCACCCAATCGAACAGCATATTGCTGACACCACACACGCCGTATCGAAAAACATCAATGGAGATAATGCGTTTGAAAGGCGGATAAAAAAAATCGATACATTTGATAATTCCGGTCTGTATTTTCTTTAAGCTGTTGTACATGTTTTTAAAATTTTCATTTGGTGGAATGATGTATTCTTTTTATTTTTGCCCGATTTTAAGACAAAGGTAACGCTTTTATTAAAAAAAAGTTTTACTGCCTTTTTGTTTAACGAAAATTATAAGCAATGGACGATCCGGCTGGTAAGCGATATGAAAGAAGTCAGAGCCAAAAAGTATCTTGGGCAGCACTTCCTGCGGGATTTGGACATTGCCCGACGAATTGCCGACAGTCTTGTTTTTGACGGCACAATGCCCGTACTCGAAATAGGGCCGGGTATGGGAGTTCTTACCCAATATCTTCTTCAAAATCCGAATATCGAATTGACGGCTGTTGAGATAGATGCCGAGTCGGTGGCTTATTTGCGGAAGCGTTTCCCCGAGTTGAATCTGTTGGAGGCGGACTTTTTGAAAATGAAGTTGGAGGAGTTTTTCCCTTCATCGTTTTGTATCATCGGAAATTACCCTTACAACATATCGAGTCAGATATTTTTCAAACTGCTTGACTATCGGCATCAGGTACCTTGTTTGTCCGGTATGGTTCAAAAAGAGGTGGCCGAGCGAATTGCTTCGAAGCCGGGGCATAAGGCTTACGGCATTTTAAGCGTGTTGTTGCAGGCTTATTACGACGTGGAATATCTGTTTACGGTTTCGGAACACGTATTCGACCCTCCGCCCAAGGTCAAATCGGCTGTTTTTCGCCTGACACGTAATCGGAGAGAGCAGCTCGACTGCGACGAGACGATGTTTAAAACGGTCGTAAAAACAGCCTTCAATCAGCGACGAAAAACAATGCGAAATTCGTTGCGTTCATTGGTAAACAATGATACGGAGTTATTGAGAAATAATATTTTTGACAAAAGACCGGAACAATTGAGTGTAGATGAGTTTGTGGCGTTGACGAATTTGATTGTTTCACAAAAAACAAACTGATATGTCGGAATTTAAATTGTTTTATAGAGAAAACGGACGTTTAAGAATTTCAAAGGATATACACACGTTAAAAAACGTCCAAAAAGAAGATATTTTGTGGATAGACCTCAACGATGTGGAGGTGGAAGTGGAGAGCGAATTGGAGCAATTTCTGAAAATTTATATTCAGGAGGAGGAAGAAATGGAGGAAATCGAGATAAGTTCTCGATACATACAGACCGAAGACAGTATGGTTGCCAACTCGCATTTCCTGCTCGACAACTATTCGGTGGAGGCGGTATCGTTCATCGTGAAAAGCGGTATTTTGGTGTCGGTACGCGATGCACAGTTGAAGTCGTTTGACGAAACGTTACGGAAAATTTTTGCCAATCAACGTAATTTCCCGACAGGCTATCATGTGCTTGTGGCGTTGTTTGAGACGCGGGTGGAATACGATGCCGACATGATAGAAGACGTTACCGACGAAGTAAGTGCTTTAAGTAAACGAATTACCTCTATTGACTCGCCCGACGAGGATTTGCTTTTGGAAATAAAGAACTTGCAGGAAAAAATAATGGTGTTGCGTCAGAATATCATCGACAAACAGCGTATCATATCGAATATGATAAAATGCGAACTGATACCCGAAGAACTTCGCTCGCGTCTTTCTGTGATTATAAAAGACGTCAACTCGCTTTTTGAATACACGCGTTTCGGTGTCGATAGGCTCGACTATCTGCAAGATACGTTTCTTGGCTTGGTCAATATCCAACAGAATAAGATTATCAAAATATTTACGGTGGTGTCGGTTATCTTTCTTCCGCCGACGCTGATAGCAAGTATGTACGGTATGAACTTCGATTTTATGCCGGAGTTGCATTGGCAGTATGGTTACTTGTTTGCCATATTCCTGATGGTTGCTTTTGCATCGGTCATTTTGCTTATATTTAAGATAAAACGATGGCTTTGACGCAACAAGAGGATGTTCTTGAAAGGTATCGTGCCTATTTGCTTCTCGAGAAATCGCTTTCGCCGAATACGGTTGAGGCTTATGAGCGCGATATTGTTTGTCTTTTGAACTATTTGTCCGAAGCCCACCTCGATTATCTGAAAATAGAACATGCTCATTTGACCGATTTTATGGTTGAGTTGTGCGAAATGGGTTTGCAGGCTCGCACGCAAGCCCGTATCGTGTCGGGTATAAAGTCGTTTTACCGCTTTCTTTTGTACGAAGGAGCTATCGAAACGGACCCGACCGATTTGCTTGATGTTCCCGAAATCGGATTTCATTTGCCGGAAGTGCTTACCATTGAGGAAATAGACCGACTTGTGAATGTTATCGATTTGTCGAAACCTGAGGGACATCGCAATAGAGCTATCATCGAAACGCTTTATGGCTCGGGGTTACGCGTTTCCGAACTTGTTAATTTACGCATTTCGGATATTTACTTCGAGCAAAAATACATGAAAGTGGAGGGCAAGGGCAACAAACAGCGGCTTGTGCCTATCTCCGATGAGGCCGAAAAGCAGATTCGACTTTGGTTTTTAGATAGAAATCTGTTGCCCATACAGCATGGCGAAGAGGATTATTTGTTTCTCAATCGCAGAGGAAAACACCTGACACGGGTCATGATTTTTACGATTATCAAACGACTTGCTGTCGATGCCGAAATAAAGAAAAATATCAGTCCGCATACGTTTCGGCACTCCTTTGCAACGCATTTGCTCGAAAACGGCGCCAACCTGCGTGCCATACAGCAACTGCTCGGACACGAGAGTATAATGACAACTGAAATTTACACACACATTGATGTGAAATTACTCCGTCAGGAGATTATCGGCAAGCATCCGCGGAACAATGTGTAACGAAAACGGCTTATTTAAATAAGCCGTTTTTTCTTCATATAAATAAGACTCGAAATAACGAGCAATATGATAAACAATGCGGAACTTGCTATGGCTATGTTGTTGCCAATAGAGAACGATTTCGGTTCAAATCGGAAAACAATTTCGTGGTTGCCGGCCGGAATAATCATCGCTCTTAACAAATAATCGGATCGGAAATATTCGCTTTTCTTTCCATCAACAAAAACATTCCACCCCTTATCGTAAAAAATTTCGGAGAAGACGGCAATCTGCTCTGTAGCAGCGGTCGATTGATACACCAACTTGTTCGGTTCGTAACTCTTGAGGTGGATTTGTGCCGTAGAGTCGGGTGTTATGTCGGGAAGCTGCGCTACGGAACTTTTATCGACTACAAGCGTATGCTTTAAATCCGTTTTACCCAAAGCGAGCATCTCTTCGTCGGCATTGTTTACCATCGTGTAATCATCAACCAACCAAACGGCACCGTTTGCATACGGATTTTTGATGGGTTGAGTATTGGCATTGTAGATGAGGTAACGCATATTGAGCATATTCAGCACATTAGCCTCTTGTAGGTTAGCGATAATGTCGCCAATGGTAGATGCTCCCGACAATGTTTGTGAAATCTCTTTTGCCAAATGCACATCAATTACCTCTTGGTAGCGACGAAGTTTTGCAGCATGATAGCCCCCGATGTTTTTATGAAAGTAGGCAGGAGATGCGTCGTTGAAAATATCTACCGAGGCATCAAGTACACGAAAATAGTCCTTGTCTTCGAGTATAAAATTATCTGCCACAGAGGGCTTTTTCAGATTGTTTATGTTTTTAAATTCGAAATTGTTGTCGTTGAAATAGCGACGACAAACAGGATACATATCCGCCACAAGCAGTATGCCCAACAGCGGATAGAGCAGGTTGTTTTTGATTTTTTCGGAAACGAGAAGAAAGAACAAAACAAAGGTCAGAACTACAAAAATGAGCGATCGGAAAGCATCGGTTTGCAACATTTTTGCTCTGTCGGCACGTAATGTTTCCCGCAAGAAACTGTAATCGCCTTGCAGTTGAGCATCGGCCGACGATGTAAAACTACCTGCCAAGGTTGGCACGAGTGCAAACACAAGGCATATTCCGCCAACGAAGCTACCCGCAACAATAAGAGCTTTCGTTTTTCGCTTTTTGTCGAGGTTGTTGCCCATCAACTCTTTTACTGCAAGAATGGCCATCAAGGCAACACAAAATCCTGTTGCAACTAATGTCATCGATACCGTACGGAACTTGTTGTACATGGGTATGTAGTCGATAAAAAAGTCGGTAAGCGGCATAAAGTTTCGCCCCCACGACAACATCAGTGTCAGTATGATAGTTGCTATAAGCCACCACTTGATGCGGTTGTCCAAAATGATTATGCCGACCACAAAAAGGAAAAGCACGATGGCTCCGAAATAGACAGGACCTGCGGTGAAAGGTTGGTCGCCCCAATAAAGCGGAAGTCGGAATTGCTGCATTGTCTGCTCAATATCTCGTACTCCTCTTGCCTGCAATTCTTTGGCTGTTTCCGATTTCGCTGAAAGGGTACCCATACTTGCTCCTCCTTTGAAGTTCGGTATCAGCAGTGTCATTGTTTCGTCAATGCCATAACTCCATTGCGTGATGTAGTTTTTGTCTAATCCGTGTTGTTCGCCGGCGTTGGTTATGGTCAGTCCGTTGCTCTCGCCACGCATCGTGTGTTTGCTGTATTCGTAGGTGGTAAGCAGCATGGTGGCGTTCATGCCGATGGCAATAATGGCGGCTGCACAAAGTAACCCGAATGTTTGAAAAAACGACTTTATCTGTTTCTCTTTTATGCTGTAAACAAATTCGGAAATACCGAAAAACAGCAAGATAAAAAGGGTATAATACAAAATCTGTACATGATTGCTTCTTATTGCCAGCGATAAGAATAGGGTTGTAAGCAATGCACCTGCAAATTTATTTCGTCGGAATGCCATATAAATGCTTCCGATGAGAGGTGCCATGTAGGCAATAGCGACTACCTTTGTGGCATGCCCTGCGGCAATGATAATAAAGTTGTATGAGGCGAATGTGAATGCCAAACTGCCGATTGCAGCCAACCATTTGTTTGTCCCGAAACAGAGCAATGCAATGTAGAAACAAATCAAGTAGAGGAAAATGAAAAATACGCTTGTCGGTAGTTGTTGGATAAAATCTTGCAACCATCCCAAAAAATTATAGCTTTTCGGCATGGTTATTTGATAAGTGGGCATACCCCCAAACATGCTGTTTGTCCACAGCGTCGGCTCGTCGTGTGTGTCGTTGTAGTCGCGGGCTTCTTTGGCCGAATAGACCCAACTCTCGCCATCGTGTCCGAGTAGCGTTTTCCCCTCCAACACGGGGGAACAATAGATAAAAGCAATGACCAAAAAAACAGCAATTATACCGATTTGCGTGAGAATTTTTTTCCAAATAGATTTCATATAATTTTATTTATAAAAGTTATGTTCAAAAGCTCCGAATTCGGGCTTTTTTAAAATAATTCGTTCCCAAAAAGCACGAATGAATCCCGTGCCATAGCCTATCAGTTGCACAAACGATGCAGCAACGGCAATTGTTCCTATCTTGAAACTATTGTTTTGTAGCGAAGCATCGGCAAAAATCAGTAGCGCGTATGCCAATGGCAACAATATCAGCCATTTTACGAAAAAGGTGCCTATTATCGTAAATAAAATTCCGAGTGTAAAAACGGCAGGTAGAAAATGCACAGTTTTCAGCGATTTCGGGTGGCGTTTGTAGAGATTTATTCTTGCGATGCCTGAGTTGTGTACCTGCTTGAAGAATTTTTTCAAATCAGTTCTGCGTTTGTGATAAACCCATGCTTCGGGAATAAGTCCGCACGAATATCCGCCGTCGAAAATACGTATGCTTAAATCGATGTCCTCGCCGAAACGCATCGAAGAAAAACCGCCCAATGCCTGAAAAACATCTTTGCGGATGCCGAAATTGAAACTGCGAGGATAGAATTTATCCAATTTCTTTTTTCCTCCTCGAATGCCTCCTGTCGTAAAAAACGAAGTCATCGAATAACTAATGGCTTTTTGTGTATTTGAAAAAGAAGGATGAGCGCAATCGGGACCGCCAAATGCGTCGAGAGGAGTTTGTTGCAAGTGCTTTTCGATGGTTTCGATATAATGTGGTGGCACAATGCAGTCCGAATCCAATATCAAAAGATATTCGCCTGTACTTTTTGTTGCTGCAAAGTTGCGTGTCGGTCCGGGACCGGAATTCTGTTTGTAGAAATAACGAATGTCCATTTTCTCTTGAAAGGCAGAAATTGCCGCTTCGCATCGCTCTTCCGAACCATCGTCCACAACAATCACCTCGAATGTTTTTGTAGTTTGGTTTGCCAAACTTTCGAGTAGTTCGGCTACCTCGTCGGGGCGATTGAATACGGGAACAATAACAGAAAAATACATACCTTTTTTATTTCTACTTACAAAAGTACGCTTTGTGTTTCTAACTCACAAAGCTTTTCGTTTTTTATATCCGTAATATTCTTGCTATTTTTGCATAAAATGCTTTAGAAATGAAACAGTTGTCAGTCGTTTTATGTTTGTGTTTGTTTTGTTCGTGTAGTCAAACTGATAGTGTTACCGATTGTGTGAATCCGTTTATCGGAACTGATTATACGGGGAACACCTATCCGGGAGCCCAAGTGCCGTTCGGCATGGTGCAACTCAGTCCCGACAATGGATTGCCCGGTTGGGATAGAATAGCAGGCTATTTTTATCCTGATAGTACGATAGCCGGATTCAGCCATACGCATTTGCAGGGAACGGGAGCAGGCGATTTATACGACATTTCGTTTATGCCTGTTACAAAACCTTGGCACGAAGCGGCGGCTCCGTTGGGTATTCATTCCAGATTTTCGCACGATGCGGAAACAGCCTCGGCTGGATATTATCGCGTATTGTTGAGTGATTATGGAATTGACGTGGAACTCACGGCAACACCGCGTGTAGGTGTTCAGCAATACACATTCCCCGATGCGGAATCGGCTGTTTTTCTGAACCTTTCCAAGGCAATGAATTGGGATGCCACGGTCGATTCGGACATTAAGGTCGTGGATTCGATAACGATATGTGGTTATCGCTTTTCGTCGGGTTGGGCGCGTGAGCAGCGTGTATTTTTTGTTACGCAGTTTTCGCGTCCGTTTGATAGTTGGCAAATAGATACGATACCGATAGCGACGGGAAAAGGCTGTGTGGCTCGCTTCGATTTTAAAACAATGGCGGGTGAGAAAATCGTTTTAAAAACGGCTCTTTCGGGTGTAAGCACCGACAACGCATTGAAAAATTTGGTAGCGGAGGCTCCGCATTTCGAATTTGAAAAATATCGTGCAGAGGCCAATCGCTTATGGGAAACGGAATTGTCGAAAGTAGAGGTCGAAGGTGGCTCTCCCGACGAAAGAAGTTGCTTTTATACAGCTCTTTATCACTCGTTTATGGCTCCAACGCTCTATTGCGATGCGGATAGTACATATTGGGGAGTGGACAAGTGCGTACATCATGATGCTGATTTTGAGAATTATTCCACGTTTTCGCTTTGGGATACTTATAGGGCAGTCCATCCGCTTTACACCATCTTGCAAATGCGACGTACAAACGATATGGTGAAGTCGCTGTTGGCTCATGCAGAGCAGTTCGGACGTTTGCCTGTGTGGAATTTTTATGGAAATGAAACCGATATGATGATAGGCTATCATGCTGTGCCGGTGGCGGTTGATGCCTATCTGAAAGGTATCGGTGATTTTTCGGGGAGAGAGGTCTTAAATGCTTCTCTGCGCTCTGCCGATAAAGACGATTACAGAGGAATTGGATTGTATAAAACAATGGGGTATGTACCTTACGATGTGGTGGATAGTTACAACAACGACAATTGGTCGCTTTCGCGGACACTCGAGTATGCTTTTGACGACTACTGCATTGCATTGCTGGCACGAGCGATGTCTGAGGATTCGATTGCAGAAGTATTTGAACATCGCTCAATGAATTACAAAAATGTTTATAATCCTGTTACTACGTTTATGCAACCTCGTAATATGGTTGGTGAGTTTCAGCCCGATTTTTGTGCAGACGATTATACACCGCATATTTGCGAAAGCAATGCATGGCATTATTTCTGGTCGGTGCAGCACGATATTGACGGGTTGATAGAACTTGTGGGTAAAGAGCGTTTTGCCAAAAAACTTGATAGTATGTTTACATACAATCCGTCAGCGGATGCTGATTTGCCGATTTTTAGTACGGGTATGATAGGGCAGTATGCTCATGGCAACGAGCCGAGCCATCATGTGGCATATCTCTACAATGCTATTCGCCAACCATGGAAAACGCAGCAATTAACAACTCGTATAATGAAAGAGTTTTACAAAAACTCTCCCGACGGATTGTGCGGGAACGAAGATTGCGGACAAATGTCGGCTTGGTATGTGTTTAGTGCAATGGGTTTTTATCCCGTTAATCCTGTGAGCCAACGCTACGAGATGGGAATGCCGTTGTTTGACCGTGTAAAACTGCATTTGGAGAATGGAAAAACCTTTGAAATATTTGTTAAAAACCGCTCGGAAAAGAATTGCTATATTAAGCAAGTTCGGGTAAATGGTAAGGAGTATCGGTGTTCTTATTTGACATATGAGCAGATAATGCAGGGAGCAAAGGTGGAATTCATTTTAGGCGATAAACCTGTTTGTTGGTATTAAAAAAGCGGATTCTATGAATCCGCTTTTTGGTAAAACATACAAGATTTATACGTTTTTAAACATTTCTTTAATTCCACCCAGCGAGCCAAGTACGCCTGTTGCCTCGTAAGGTAGATAAACGGTTTTGTTGTCCTTGCCCGAAGTCATCTCTTTCAATCCTTCGATATATTTTATTGCAAGCAGATAGTTTACGGGGTCGGCTTTTTGTTTTGCCACGGCTTCCGATACCAATTCAATGGAACGTTTTTCGGCTTCGGCTTGTAAAATCTGAGCCTCGGCTTGTCCTTGTGCTTTCAAAATCTTAGCTTGTTTTTCGGCTTCAGCTGCATTTATTTCTGCCGACTTTTCACCTTCCGATTTCAGAATGGCCGACTGTTTTTCACCTTCTGCTTTCAATATTTCGGCACGTTTGTCGCGTTCGGCCTGCATCTGTTTTTCCATGGCGAAACGTATGCTCTCAGGAGGTGTAATGTCTTGCAACTCAACACGATTTACTTTAACACCCCATTTGTTGGTGGCCTCGTCGAGTACGATGCGGAGCTTGTTGTTGATGGTATCGCGTGAGGTCAGCGTTTCGTCTAATTCCAACTCACCGACTACGTTTCGGAGCGTTGTTTGTGTCAGTTTTTCAATTGCCATTGGCAGATTCTGAATTTCGTAAACCGATTTTACAGGATCTACAACCTGAAAATAAAGCAAAGCATTGATTTCGGTCATTACGTTGTCTTTTGTAATCACGTTTTGTTTGTCGAAATCAAACACTTGTTCGCGCATATCTATTTGTGCACGCATACGTATTTGTCCGTTAGGCATGCGTGTAGCAGTCGATTTTGCCCGTTCTATAATTGGAAGAATGATGTGGATACCGGCATTTAATGTACGTTGATATTTACCCAAACGTTCCACAATGATGACTTCCGACTGTGATATTATTTTAAATCCTTTGATAATATAAAGGAAAATCACAGCTACCAATACTAATAAAAAGATTGTCATAATAATTTGGTTTTTAAATGGTTAGTGAATTAGTTAATTGTTTCTACATAAATAATCAGGCTTTCGTGAGAGATGACCTTCACGCTTTCTCCTTTTTCGATAATTTCGCCGTTGGTGCTTATTGCTTTCCAATCGTCGCCGTCGATGGCCACCCGTCCGGTACCCGCTTTTGGGTCGATTCGCTCCGATACTCTGCCTATGCGACCGATAATTGCATCAACATTTGTTATAATATCGCCATTCTTTTTTGAGAAGAATTTCAGAATGAAAGGGCGTACCAACACAAACGATGTAAAGGTGAAAATCGCCATTATAATCAATTGCCAATTGATGCTTGCATCAAAATAGGCCGCAATACCCGATGCAATAGCTCCGATAGCAAAACATACAGAAGCGAAGGTTGTTGTAAAAATTTCCACTACAATAAGAAGTAATGCAGCTATCAACCAAAAAATGTATAGATATTCCATAAGATTATTTCTTTTTGTGCAAATGTAACGAATTTAGTAGTTGCAATTCATTTTGCACGCACATTTTTATATTGTTTTAATACTCGATTTTGTCGGTTTTATTTTCCCAGTAACGAAATGCCTCAATAGCTTCGTCGGGTAGTTTTTGGATAATCTGAATTTTTCGGTCTTCTTTTTTCAAATCCAACTCATCGTAAATAAACGAATCGTCGAAGCCGATAGCCGCTGCATCGCGTTTTGTGTTTCCGTAATAAATGCGGTCGAGGTGTGCCCAATAGATAGCACCCAAGCACATCGGGCAAGGTTCGCACGAGGTGTATATTTCGCACCCCGAAAGGTCAAATGTGCCGAGTTTTTTAGCCGCTTTTCTTATTGCCATCACTTCGGCATGCGCAGTAGGGTCGTTGTTGCAGGTAACGCGATTGGCGCCGGTTGCTATTATCTTACTATCGCGAACAATTACAGCACCAAAAGGACCTCCGCCTTTATCGATGTTTTTAAGTGATACCGAAATGGCGCGTTTCATAAATCGTTTTTCGTACATAAGGCTTATATTTTTATAAAATAGTTGTTTTTGTAAAGTAGTAATAATATTCCAAATACGATGCCAACTTGCGTCGCTTCTATCAAAACGGGATAATAATCGCCTAAGAATTGTGCCGTGCCGTAGAGCAGCGATTGTCCAACGGAACGAAAATTAACCGTTTCGTACAAAACGTAAGCAGCAATGGAGTTCATTCCGTAAATTTTAAGCCAAGCAAAAGGTTTCTCCCATTTTTTTACATCAATTACATAGAAAAACAATGCCATCAGCACAAAGCAAATACCTCCGCTGAAAAGTGTCATCGAACTTGTCCACAACCGTTTGATGATAGGTTGGTTGAGACTGAGAAGGAGCCCCGCTGCAATCAACCCGAATCCGATAAAAAATAGATATTTGACTTTGTTTTTAGGGGAAAACGGATGCCGAAGAATCAGCCCCGCAAATGTGCCTAACATTACCGTTACACAAAAGTTCAGACTGCTCAAAATCCATGTGTAAGTATAGTCCTGAGAAAATGCCCACTGTCCGTTTTGCCATACGACACCGTCTTTAAAACGTCCGAGTACGGCGTTGTCTATCAGGCAGGCGATGTTGTCGGTAGGCGAATAGTTGTTGTGTCCGATTGTTGCAAACACAACCCAATAACTAATCAGAAAAACGGTGGCAAGGATTATTTGCCAACGCGGTTTCAGAAATAAATACGTTATGGTGGCAACAAGATAACCCACTGCAATGGCTTGCAGCGTATTTGAAAATATTCTGAATTGATGGCAATCGAAAGCCAAAAGGTTGCCTTGTACAATCCAACCCAATAGAAAAAGCAGAAAGAACCGTTTGACTATTTTCCACCATAGCGAGAAACCTTTTCGCTCCGATTTGTTATGATATTTGGCAAAGGCAAATGGAATGGTAATTCCTGACATAAAAAGAAAAAGCGGCATTACGATATCCCAACAATTAAATCCCTGCCAAACGGCATGGTCGAGCTGTGTGCGCAGTGCGGTTCCAAATTGTGTTTGCGGATGTGCACACAATTGCCACAAAACAGGTTGCAACCCTACCAACAAAAAAAGGTCGAATCCGCGCAGAATATCCAGCGATTTTAAACGGTCATTTTTTTGCTCCATTTGTCAAAATGAGTAATACATAACATAGCAAAGATAGGGCTATTTTGTAATATCATTGCAAATAAATAAAAACGACAGATATTTTTTGCCGTTTTAGAGAAATGGGTGCAATTCCATTTATTTTAAGTTGTGCAGGTTATGCCCCATGCGTTCTTTTTTAGTTCGCAGATAACACTCGTTGTAACAATTCGGAGTGATTTCAATAGGGACAATTTCCGTTATTTCCAATCCGTAAGCTTCAAGACCTACCCGTTTTACGGGATTGTTGGTGAGCAATCGCATTTTGTTTACGTTGAGCATTTTCAGTATTTGTGCACCTACTCCGTAGTCGCGTTGGTCGGGGTCGTATCCGAGATGTATGTTCGCATCAACGGTATCGTAGCCTTGTTCTTGTAGTTTGTAAGCTGCTATTTTAGCCATCAACCCTATGCCGCGACCTTCTTGATTGAGATATAAGACAATGCCTTTTCCTGCCTTTTCTATCTCCTGCATAGCTTTGTGGAGTTGTTCGCCACAATCGCATCTCGATGAGCCGAATATGTCTCCTGTCATACAAGAGGAATGAACTCGTATCAAGATGGGTTCGTCTTTTTCCCATGTGCCTTTGATAAGAGCGACGTGTTCCAATCCGTTGGATTTCTGGCGAAACGGAATCAGACGAAAATGCCCGTATTCGGTAGGCATATCCACCTCCTCGCCTTTTTCTACCAATACTTCTTGTTGCAAACGATAGGCAATTAAGTCGCGAATGGTTACGATGCGTAGATGATGCTCTTTTGCAAAAATTTGAAGTTGAGGCATACGAGCCATCGTGCCGTCTTCATTGAGAATTTCGATGAGGCACGCAGCCGGCTTTAACCCTGCTAATCGTGCTAAATCGATGGCTGCTTCGGTGTGCCCCGCTCTGGCAAGCACCCCTTTTTCTTGTGCGTATAGCGGACTGACATGTCCGGGGCGTCCGAACGATTTTGGAGAAACATGCTCGTCGGCCAAAGCCCTGATTGTTGCGGCTCTGTCGTGGCAGCTGACTCCTGTAGTACACCCCTCGATGAGGTCGATGGTTATGGTGAACGGAGTCCCTAATATACTTGTGTTTTCTTGCACCTGATGCGGTAATTCGAGTTGTTTGCAACGCTCCATGGTGATAGGAGCGCACAAAACCCCCCGTCCGTAACGCAACATAAAGTTTACGTGTTCTGGTGTTACGAATTCGGCTGCCATGATTAAATCGCCTTCGTTTTCGCGATCTTCGTCATCGACAACAATTAAAAATTTTCCTTCTTTAAAGTCTTTTATGGCATCTTCTATAATTGAAAAATTTTCCATGTGATAAGTAGTTTAGTTTCTGTTTCAGCTTTTTTATGCGTAAAATCCAATTCTCGCTGTTAAACAACTCCGAATCGTTGGCTGCTTTGTAGGTTAAAAATATTCCTAAAGGAAGAAGAACGATGGAACTGAACCACATTCCGAACCAAACATCCCAAATGCCTTCGGTAGCCATCTTTTTTCCCATGTTGTCTATTATATAATAGATGATGAATAAAATGACGGAAATGACGACTGGAGCCCCCAACCCTCCTTTGCGAATAATGGCTCCAAGCGGCGATCCGATAAAGAAAAAGATAATACATGCAAACGAAAGTGTAAACTTTTTGTACCATTCCACCGAATGTCTGGTTATAAATCTTTGATTATCGGAAATGATGGAATTATTGTATTTTGTTTCGTTTAAGAAAATCTCCGTACTGTTGATGGCTTTTTTCACGGCACGCTCCATTTTGTTTTTTGAAAGCTTGTAGAACAATGTGTCGTGGTCGTAAGTAGCATTGTTTCTGAAAAGGGATGAATCGACAACCAACTCGCGATCAATGTTTTTCAAATAAGTTTTGGTTTCGATTTTTTGGCTATAAGTGTTTATCAGAGAGTCCTGTACAATTCTTGCCGAGTCGATGTCTTTTCCCAAACGCACAATGTTTTTGCTTACATGTTGCCCTTGCAACAGAGATTCATCCATGCGATTGAAGTTGGAGTCAAAGTCGATGAGAATTTCCTTCTTTTTGAAAGTTTCTCTTCTGTACGGCACGTTCCCTTTGTCCGACAAGGTTTGTTTTTTCAGGTTTTCAAACGATTCTCCATCGAATAGGATTAGCACCAAATTTTTTTTGTCTTCGGTTGAAAATAACCTTGCCGAGTCGGCAGTCATAACCGTCGCATTGTTAAATCCATTGGAAAAATCGTAAATCATAACGTTGTTCAAGAGTTTCCGCTTGTGATCTTTTGAACGAACATAGATATTCAATCCGTTTATTTGAGAGTAAAATTCGCCCGTCGGTATCTCCAACTCCGGCGATTTATGGCGTAGCGAGAACATAAGCGTCCAAAGTTTTTGCTGTGCCATCGGTAGTACGTTGTTTGAAAAATAAAATGCTCCTACCGAAAAAAATATAACGAGAAAAAGCAATGGTGCCATGATGCGAAAAAGTGAAATTCCCGCCGATTTTAATGCCAAAAGTTCGAGTTTTTCGCCAAAATTGCCAAACGTCATAAGCGATGCCAACAAGATGGCCAGTGGCAAAGACATCGGAACCAATGTGAGCGATGAATAAAAGAAAAACTCCGCTAAAAGAGAGATGCTGATGCCTTTGCCCACCAAATCGTCCACATTCATCCATAAAAATTGCATAATGAAAACAAAAAGGCAGATGAAAAATACGGCAAAGAATACAACAATAAAATTTTTAATGATGTATAAATCGACTTTTTTTATTCGTAGCATTCGCTTCCCTTATCTTAAAATTTTTTTTGCAAAAATAGCGAGATTATTTGTATTAACGAATTTTATGCCGAACTGATTTTATTTGCAGGCAAAAGAGTAGATGGGAGAAAATGTTGTTGAAAATTTTGTACTTTCGCAGAGTTATTTTGAAAATTTATTATGAAAAAGTATGTTTTAATTCCACTTTTTTTATTGGTTTTTTTCTCAGTTGCAACACCTTGTACCAATTTTCTGATAGGCAAAAATGCGACAATTGATGGCTCTACTATGGTGTCCTATTCTGCCGATTCGTACATGTTGTATGGAGCATTGTATCACTATCCGGCAGCCGACTATGAGCCTAATACGACACTTCCCGTATACGAATGGGATACGGGGAAATATATGGGAGAAATAGCACAAGTGGCACATACCTACAATGTGGTAGGAAATATGAATGAACATCAGTTGTGTATTGCAGAAACTACTTTCGGTGGTCGTTCGGAATTGCTTGATACAACGGCTGTTTTAGATTATGGGAGTTTGATTTACATCACGTTACAGCGTGCGAAAAATGCTCGTGAAGCCATTGACGTTATGACGTCTTTAGTGCAAGAGTATGGTTATGCAAGCGAAGGTGAGTCGTTTTCTATTGCCGATCCGAATGAGGTTTGGATTCTTGAGATGATAGGGAAAGGCGTTGATTTAAAGCGAGATAAAAAAGGTAGATGGATAAATAAAAACAAAGGAGCCGTTTGGGTTGCCGTACGGATTCCCGACGATTGTGTCTCTGCTCATGCCAATCAGGCACGAATCACCACTATCGATTTTTCGGATAAAGACAATGTGCTTTATGCACCTGATGTGATAACTTTTGCACGAAAAAAAGGTTATTTTAAGGGAAAAGATGCAGAGTTTAGTTTTTCTGACGTGTATAATCCTTTGGATTTTGGTGGAATACGTTTTTGTGAAGCACGTGTTTGGGCATTTTTTAGAAAAATTGCTCCTGCAACAGATTCATATATCTCTTATATCAATGGAGAAACGCAGCAGCGAATGCCATTGTGGGTAAAACCTCAAGAAAAATTGTCATGTAAATTCGTACAAGATTGTATGCGAGATCATTATGAGGATACTCCTCTTGATATGACAAAAGGATTGGGTGCAGGATACTCCAACTCACCATTTAGGCGGAGTCCGCTGACATGGGAAGTGGATAGTGTGGAGTATTTTCATGAGCGACCTATTGCAACACAACAGACAGGATTCTCTTTTGTGGGGCAGATGAGGAGTTGGTTGCCGAATCCTATTGGCGGTATTTTGTGGTTTGGTGTCGACGATGCGACATTTAATGTGTATGTCCCGATGTATTGTGGAATAACTGCTGTGCCTTTTTGTTTTGATGTGGCAAATGGTTCTTTGTTGGATTTTTCGTGGACATCCGCTTTTTGGATTTATAATTGGGTTGCAAATATGGCATACCCTCATTATTCGGATATGTTACCGGAAATACGTGAGGAGCAGAAAGAGTGGACAACTCGTTTTGAATCGCTTGTTCGGAAGGTTGATGAAGAAGCAGTAAAACTCTTTAATGAAGACGAGAGTGCAGCAGTGAAATATTTGACTGAGTTTTCAAATACGCAAGCTGAAGAATCGACCCTTTCCCGTAAGAAATTGGGCGAGTATTTAGTGATAAAGTATTTAGATGGCGTTATTAAATCGGAAAAAGATAAAAGATTTATAAAAAACGAAAGGAATATTCCACCTTCGGTAATTCGACCGGGGTATACGGAAAGTTATAATCGACAAATTGTGAATGAAAATTCCGAACGCTTCCGTTATAAATCACAAGAAGAAATAAATAATAGAAAATAGAAATAGGTATGAATGTAAATGAATTTAAAAATTATGCAACCAAGCATTTGAATATGAATACTTTGGCATTGGAAAAGTATATGAATTTTGTGTCGTCTTCTCAAGGAGGCGGTTATATTTCTCCATCGATATTGGAAGAACGCCAATTGAATGTTACTCAAATGGATGTTTTTTCGCGGTTGATGATGGACAGAATTATTTTTCTTGGATCACCCATTGACGATTATGTGGCGAATGTTATTCAGGCTCAATTGCTTTTTTTGGATTCGTCGGACCCGGGTAAGGATATTTCCATCTACTTAAATACACCCGGAGGTTCTGTGTATGCAGGGTTAGGCATTTATGATACGATGCAGTACATACAGAGCGATGTGGCAACTATCTGCACGGGAATGGCTGCCTCGATGGGTGCCGTTTTGCTCGTTGCCGGCGAAAAGGGCAAACGATCGGCATTGAAACATTCGCGCGTGATGATACATCAACCATTGGGTGGAGTCAATGGTCAGGCTTCGGATATAGAAATCACTGCTCGTGAGATATTGAAACTGAAAAAAGAATTGTACCAAATTATAGCCGACCACTCGGGCAATACTTATGAGCGCATAGAGAAAGATTCGGATCGGGATTATTGGATGACCTCGCAGGAAGCATTGGAGTACGGCATGATAGATAATTTATTGATTCGAGATAAAAAATAAAGATGGCAAAGCAAAAAAAAGATAACGAACCTTGTTGCTGCCTTTGCGGACGTTCTGGAAGTCAGGTTTTCTTATTTACCGGTATGCAGGGATATGTTTGTGCCGATTGTGTTGAAACAGCACACGAAATGATTGTCAGCGCATCAACAAACTCTGCTACGGAGAATATCGACTTGGATAAAAATAAATTGCCGAAACCAAAGGAGATAAAAACCTTTTTGGATCAATATGTAATAGGTCAAGACGAGGCAAAGAAGTATCTTTCGGTATCTGTTTACAATCATTATAAACGGATTTTACAGAAAAAAGACGATAATGATGTGGAAATAGAAAAATCGAACATTATTATGGTTGGCTCGACGGGAACCGGAAAAACATTGTTGGCAAAAACTATTGCAAGGCTTTTGAATGTTCCGTTTACGATTGTAGATGCTACAGTTTTGACGGAAGCCGGTTATGTGGGAGAGGATATTGAAAGCATTCTGACAAGATTGTTGCAAGTGGCTGATTATGATGTAAAAAAAGCTGAAAAGGGAATCGTTTTTATTGACGAGATAGACAAAATAGCCCGTAAGGGAGACAATCCGTCAATAACTCGTGATGTTTCGGGAGAAGGTGTACAGCAAGGATTGTTGAAATTGCTTGAAGGTTCGGTTGTTAATGTTCCTCCTCAAGGAGGCAGAAAGCATCCTGAACAGAAGATGATTGCTGTTGACACAAAAAATATCTTGTTTGTTTGTGGAGGTGCTTTCGATGGAATTGAACGAAAAATAGCCCAACGCCTAAATACAAAGGTAGTTGGATATGGTTCTTTGCAAAAAAATGCACATATAGATAAAGATAAATTGATTCAGTATATCTCTCCTCAGGACTTGAAAAGTTTTGGTTTGATTCCCGAAATAATTGGTCGATTACCGATTTTGACTTATTTAAACCCGTTGGATAGGCAAGCGTTACGCAGGATACTTACCGAACCTAAAAATTCTATTATCAAACAATATGTGAAATTGTTTGAAATGGATGGAGTCGAACTTATATTTTCTGATGAGGTTCTTGATTTTATAGTTGATAAAGCAATTGAGTTTAAACTTGGTGCTCGCGGTTTACGTTCGATTACAGAAACAATCATGACGGATTTAATGTTTGAAACGCCTTCGGAACAAACCGGACAACTGAAAGTGGAACTGACTTATGCCAAAGAACGCATAAATAAAATGAATCACATCGTTTAATGAATCTTTGGTTTTACATAAAAAGTCGGTTGAAATATGTTTTTACTGCACGTCATCGTAAGGGGTTTGGTGTACATTCTCCTTTTGTATTCCATTTGTTGAACTTTGTGATTTTTGAAAAGTATCCGTTTTATGCCTATGAATCGATAGAACGGATTCGAAAAAAAATGTTGCAAAATAAAGCAGTAGTGCTTCTGACAGATTATGGGATAGGCAACAAACAAAAAAATTGTGTGGCAGACATTGCAAAATGCTCTTTGGAAACTGCTAAATTCGGACAATTGTTATTCCGATTGGTGAATCGTTTTAATCCTAATAATATTTTGGAGTTAGGGACGTCGCTTGGCATCTCTACCATGTATTTGGCAATGCCGTCGTCGAAGGCTCACGTTGTTACAATCGAAGGTAGTAAGTCGCTTTGCGATATAGCGGAACAGAACTTTAAACAACAGAGAATTACAAATGTAATGGTTGTCAACGACAATATAGATAATTCCATAGATGCAATATTGTTGGAAATGCCTACACTTGATTTCGTCTATTTTGATGCAAATCATACAAAAGAAGCAACATTAAGGTACTTTGATAAATGTTTGCAGAAAACGAACAAAAAAACTATTTTTGTTTTCGATGATATTCATTATTCGCAGGAGATGGAGAGTGCTTGGAATGACATAAAAACAAATAGGAAAGTACATCTTTCAATAGATTTGTATCATTTTGGGCTGGCATTTTTTAATGACGATTTACCTAAACAAGATTATGTAGTTGCCTTTTGATGAAAATTTATACGAAAACAGGTGATGCCGGTACAACCTCTTTGGTTGGAGGCGTGCGAATATCAAAATCGGATATTCGTTTAGACGCTTATGGAACAATTGATGAGTTGAACTCATTTTTAGGATTGTTACGGGCGGAAATGAATAATGATAAATTCCAACAATTCATTTTGCATATACAGCACAATATGTTTGTTATAGGCGGGTATTTGGCTACCGATATAACGAAAAGTAAATTGTCTGCTTCGTTACAGTTTGACGATAGGGAAGTTGCTTTGATAGAAAAAGCGATAGATGAGATTGAAGAGAAACTGCCTCGCTTGTCAAATTTTGTTGTACCTGGAGAAAATCGTATATCGGCATTGTGCCATGTATGTCGTTCGATAACAAGGCGTGCCGAGCGTCAGATATATGCTTTAGACAAGGTAGTTCCGGTATCTGTTGAGATAAAAAAATACATAAACAGATTGTCGGATTATCTTTTTGTATTGGCGCGTATTATGGAGTTTTAATTATTTTTAGAAAAAAATAGTAAAAAAAGATTATTTAATAAATAAAGATAAATATCAATACATAGAAGAACCAG